>Ga0307414_10000245_pt1 | contig 34318 bp, 37 predicted proteins | sample DK1Ometagenome_FD_203804 | JGI IMG/M metagenome (GOLD analysis project Ga0307414, IMG submission 203804) | Maize rhizosphere microbial communities from greenhouse at UC Davis, California, United States - DK15-O-3 | ecosystem: Host-associated > Plants > Roots > Rhizosphere > Soil | place: USA... | reverse complement strand
GTAAATACCACATGTTGGGGTTCAAAAAAGTCAGAAAACAATGCATTTACATAAGAATTACTGTAATTTTACCCACCAAAACAAAATAAGATAAGTGTCGAGTCAAAAGAATTTAAGTGCGCTCACCGCAGGAGGTTTACTTGTAAGTTTAGGGATCGTATACGGTGATATTGGAACTTCTCCTCTCTATACCTTAAAAGCCATTTTTAATTCAGTGGTTAATGGTGGGCAAAATGTTGATGTAAATCTTGTGCTTGGTGCTTTGTCTTGTATCATATGGACTTTAACCTTGCAGACTACTGTAAAGTATGTTGTTATTACATTAAAAGCGGATAATAAGGGTGAGGGTGGTATTTTTTCTTTATACTCCCTTGTTCGTAAAAATGCAAAGTGGCTTGTTATTCCTGCAATCATAGGTGGTTGTGCTTTGTTGGCTGATGGTATCATTACGCCAAGTATAACAGTTACCTCTGCTGTTGAAGGCTTGCAATTGAAATTTCCTTCTGTATCGGTAATTCCTATAGTTCTTGCTATCATTACTGCATTGTTTGTAATACAACAATTCGGGACTGATTTGGTAGGAAAGCTATTTGGTCCAGTTATGTTTCTGTGGTTTAGCACACTTGGATTATTAGGTCTTCTTTATGTTGTGCAGGATTTAAGTATTCTAAGAGCATTAAATCCATATTACGCTTATGAACTGTTGGTGAATAATCCGATGGCTTTATTAATATTAGGAGGGGTGTTTTTATGTACTACAGGAGCCGAGGCATTGTATTCAGACATGGGGCATTGCGGAAGAAAAAACATTCGCGTTAGTTGGGTTTTTGTAAAAATAACCTTGATTTTTAATTACCTTGGACAAGGTGTTTGGGTGTTGCAACATGGCAATTACAACACCACTTTGAATCCCTTCTTTGAAATAGTACCATCCGAATATCTGTTGTTTATGGTTGCACTTGCAACTTGCGCAGCGGTGATTGCCAGTCAGGCGATGATTACTGGTTCTTTTACTTTAATATCTGAAGCAGTAAGGTTAAATCTTTGGCCAAAAGTTAGAATCAATTATCCAAGTAATCAAAAGGGACAGATTTATGTTCCTTCTATTAACTGGATTCTTTGGGCGGGCTGTATCGGAATTGTATTGATATTTAAAAGCTCAGGGGCAATGGAAGGCGCTTATGGTTTGGCTATAAACCTAACCTTTCTTTCTACTACGATATTGATTGCAGCTTATATGAAGCGTAAAAAGGTTCCGATATATGTAATTGGAACTTTTTTAGTAATTTATATTTTACTCGAACTTACCTTCCTGATAGGAAATATGGCGAAGTTTTTCCATGGAGGTTGGGTAACGGTATTGATTGGATCTGCGTTGTTTACTGTAATGTGGAGTTGGTATGTTGCCAGGAAGATAAAAAACCGGTTTGTTAAATATGTTGAAATAGAGGATTATTTTGAGATAATAAGTGAACTAAGTAGTGATATTTCCGTTCCAAAATATTCTTCCCAATTGGTATACCTTACCAGTGCCAATTTTAAAACAGAAATAGAATCAAAGATTATTTACTCAATTATCCAGAAAGAACCCAAGCGAGCTGATGTTTATTGGCTCGTGCATGTTGACGTTGTTGATGAACCATTTACCCGGGATTATAAAGTAGAATTCCTGATTCCGGGAAAGCTTATCCGTATTGATTTTAAGCTCGGATTTAGGGTGGAACAAAGAGTTAATCTTTTATACCGAAAAGTGATTGAAGATCTGGTGAAAAATGGTGAGGTTGATATTACAAGCCAGTATACGTCTTTAAATAAACATAAGATTGCTGGTGACTTTAGATTTGTACTCTTAGAAAAACATCTATCTAAGTTTTCTAAACTGAGTTTCTATGAGCGCTCAATAATGGACTACTACTTTGTGTTGAAGCGTTTGAGCTTATCCGAAGAGCGAAGTTTTGGCCTTGACTCAAGTTACGTGGATGTAGAGAAAGTTCCATTAATCTTTGTAACTCCTGATGATATAGAGCTTAACAGGCTTCCGGTTTAATTGCACAAAAAAGGCTCCGGGGAGAGGCCTTTTTTAGGGACGATTAAACTCTCATAAAGTATCATGAAGTTTTACTATAAATCTGCTTTTAAACACGATTTTAGGCCTTTTTTTAATGTTTCATAGAGTTTTTTTAAGACTCATATTCACTCAAAAAAAGTGTCAGTGAATTTGTCAGAATTTGCTTGTTTTTGGAGAAAAGTGTCAGTAAATTTGTCAGAAGGATTTACCTCTTTTACCAACGCTATCACGATGACAAAACCAAAATTTTACCTGGATGCTAACATCGGTGCAGATGGAAAATTTCCAATTCTGATTTCTTATTCTTACAATGGTTTACGTATTAGATATTTTCCAGGAATTAGCATTAAGGAAAAATTTTATCAGCCAGAATGTAATAAAAAAGATAAGACTAAACCAATAAGAGCTACGGCTCCATATGCTGTAATTCACAATCAACGGCTCTTTGATATTGCATTGAGTATGGTCACTATTGTTAACAACAACAAGACAGCAGAGTTAACAAGGGCTTTTGTGGTTGGGGAGCTCGATAAACTTTATAAAACTATTCCTGAGGTCGAGCAAAACAAAGTGGCAATAAAACAACCGGAAACGACATTTACTGGTTTCTTGGAAAACCTTATCGAGGAGACGAGAAGCGGTAAAAGGTTGTTGAAAAAAGGAAAGAACAAAGGCGGTGCCTATAGCGATAGTACCATAAGGAATTATGAAAAGACCCTTAAGGCAATCAAACGCTATCTAGTTTACGCTAAAAAGAGGCATCTAACGTTTGATCAGATCAATGCAGTTTTCTACAATAAGTTTCGGGGTTTCTGTTTTAAAGTCGAGAATAAAGAAGTGTCTACATTTTCGGGTTTCATAAAGGACATTAAAACTGTAATGAGTGAGGCGCCAACAATGGCGTTTAATCCGAATGACTTTATTTGCCCCACATACGAAACGGATGATATTGCACTTACCTTAGATCAGATCGAAATGATTGCCAGATGCGACCTTTCTGATTACAGTAAAACCTTCAGGTACAAACAAGGTGCACATATACTGGCTTATTCCTATGAGGAGCTAGACCGTATTCGTGATGAATTTATTATTGGGTGTTACTCTGGTCTGAGATTTAGCGATCTGAATAGCCTGACGATTGAAAGGGTAGAGGAAGGTTTTATTCGGGTAAAACAAATCAAAACAGGTGAAAGAGTAACCATACCGGTCATGGATAGGCTTAAACCCTATATTCTGAAATATTCAAATGAGCTGCCTTCGACACCTTACTTTCGATTTCTCACAGGAGCAAAGGAAGTAGCAAGATTAGCAGGATTAATTAACTTAATTGAAGTTCGGAATAACAAAGGCAACCAGGTAAATTTAGAAATGCTTGAACTCTGGACACAGATTGGAACCCATACCTGCCGAAGAAGTTACGCCACAAATATGTTTAAAGCGGGCGTGCCGACCTTATTGATTATGGGAGCAACCGGGCATACAACCGAGAAAAGCTTTCTAAAATATATTAAAGCGACTAATGAGGATAAAGCAAGGTTGCTGGCGGATCAATACCTGAAATTGAATTTGTGACGGAAGCAATTATCTTCAAACCCAATGCCTTCTACAGATAAGACTTTGTTGGTTCCTCTGGAGAACGAATGCAAAAAAAATGATCTTGTGATACCGCTGAAAACAATGACCTGAATGTATAGTTAATATATCTAGAATTACTGGTTGATTTCTAAAAAATAAAAGGATGTGTTATGAAAGCGCAGCCCATTCAGATCTCCGCTCTATAATTAGTAACTAAAGCCTAAGGGCGTTTAAAAGGTCGCAGTAAATCATTCCGCCTGGTTGGCGGGTATTGCGAATCCGCAATAGATACCAGATGCCACCAGTATGCTAACTCGGAAAGGCACAACCAATAACCTTAATCAGCTATTGATGGTGCCTTCATAACTTCGCTAAAAATGACAGATAAATATCCTTTTATTACTCGGCTTTTCTGTGATCCATACATGGTTGCCACTGGTGCCCGTTGTAAATTTCTCCACATAAGGCTGAACAAATGTTTTACAGTCTGCCGCCATTCCGCCTAATATAAAATCGGTATAAGTTTCGCCCGGTTTTGCATTTACCTGATGACAGATCCGTCCTTCCTGATTCCAAAAGGCCAAACAGTGGATCACCTCCCACAGCTCCTCGGGCATATCTTTGCCGGCCTCCACAACGCCGATAATGGTCTGGTCGTAGTCAGATTTAACCTTGTGTCCACGTAAATAGTAAACCGACGACACCAGCGCAGAAGTAAATCTATGTTTGTCACAGGTGGCTTTTGCCTTGCTCACGGTTTCCGGCGTTAGATCATCAGGAATCAAAAATATAATATAGCCTCTATGATAAACAGGAGTGTAGACGATGGTTGGGTCATTTGATGGGATTTTCATAATCAAAATATTTGAGCGTAGATCCTTATTTACATTTTACCAATCTGGTACCTTTGCGTTTGCAGTAAGTCGCGGTATAGCCATTACGTTCAATTACAGCTTTTAGGATGTTCTCTGCGTTTCTGGCCATGTAGGCATCCTCTGCTGATACCCACAAGGTGTTCAGGTTTTCAAAAAATCTAAGTGCTTTCGCCAATTCGTAGATGGCAGTTTTTTCGGTTTTCTCTGCTAGTAAACTCATCATTCAATTTGTTAGGGTTAAAAAATCTGTTAATGGTTTTTCTTTTTTTTGCCAGCTCTTTTGTTCTTGGGCTGATCAGTGAAAAGAAAGCAGAGAAGTCAGTAGTCAACTAGGTTAACGAAGAACTATAAGTCCCGCAGGGTGAGGCATCATTATGCGTTAGAAGTGCATCAGTACTACGAAATTCGCAGCCTTTTTGCGTATCAGTCAGTAGCAAATAGGTTTGGAACAAGAGGTTTAGGAAGAAATTCAACTTGGAGCGTCAGGGTGAGGGAGAGCGTAGACACTGAAGGTTGTCGCGACCAGTCAAAATTTTATCGACCAAAAAAATAAGTATCAGAAAATCAATTCAATAATAAATAATTTGGTGTTGAATTAACGCCCAGATGACTCATTTATATAATTTAGACCGTACTCTTTTAAATCATTATGACGAAAAACTATGCAGAGCTAAACGTTAAATAAATTATAAACTATTAAAACTGGACATGGACACTAAACTAATCAGGCTGGAAGTGAATATTTCAATTCTGGAAGGAAAAGAAATGCCGGAAGAACAAGTTATCGTAGATGCGATAATTGACCGGCTCTATGATTTTGAGATTGCGAATTCGGCAATTCTCGACACGGTGCTGATCACCGATATTGACGGTTTGCCCACTAATGAGGATGAGTTAAATGGATAACAAAAGTTTTTATGACCAGGTATACGAGATTGTAAGACTGGTTCCCAAGGGCCGTGTCACCAGTTATGGTGCGATAGCCAAAGCATTAGGCATGGCCAGATCCTCGCGAATGGTTGGGACGGCGATGCTGCATGCCCATGATCCGGCATTAAATATACCCGCCCACCGAGTGGTGAACAGAAATGGACTTTTAACTGGCAAACATCACTATGAAACGGCAACTCAAATGCAGGAATTATTGGAAGCTGATGGGATAATGATCAAAGACGACCAGGTCCAGGATTTTAAAAAGGTTTTTTGGGATCCGCTTCTGGAGGTATAATTTCACCTTCATTGTTTTCAATTGCGCTTATGATGTCCTTCGCCAAAAGTTCTGCACCTGAAACCATAGGTACGTTTGTGACCGGCGCATCTGTATCCCATACTATTAATGGTATTTTGGCTCCCAGTTCTTTATTAAATTTTTCAATGGCATATCTAGCAAGCGCAGGTGTGTCGACTTCGTCTTTTTGGGATACGATAAAGTAAACTTTCTCTAATCCTGATTCCAGCCACTTCTTCAGTCTCGCCACCCAATTGTCGATACGTGAATAATCGAACGTCCTGAAATTCTCTCCCAATCCGTTAAATCTAATGTAAACCTCAGGGATAGTCAGTTCCATGTGTGCGCAATCCCTGCGGCCAGGCGTGTCTGTGATCACCGACCCGATGTTGTATTGGGCGAATAAACCGAACACCGCCTTGCGTTCAATGTGATCGCTGAACCATTCATTCTGTCTCAGCTCTATAAAGAACCTCTGGTCGGTTGGCAGCTGCTTGATAAATAATTCCAAATCCATAAACTTTTTCGGGCCGAAATTATCACCGATCTGTAGCAGGATCGGACCGAGGTGCTGTCCAAATAATTTCACGGTGTTTATGAACTGCTCGGTTTCCTTTTCCGCATTGCTTAGCCTTTTGATGTGGCTAATCACCCGGGAAAATTTAGGGAGGAATAAAAAGTCATTTTGATGCTCGGGGGAAATCATATCTTTCCAGTTCCTGATCAGGTTTTCAGGCGGAATGGAATAAAATACCGCATTTAGCTCGATGGTATTAAACCTTTTGGTATACTCATTGAGGAACTGAAACTCTTTGGTACGGTTAGGATAAAATTTGCCGACCCATTCTTTTCTCCCCCATTTGGCTAAACCAATCCGAAGGTCTGTAGCCACCGACCTCTGACGGTCTTTAAACATCGTCAGCGTATGCTCACCATCGGGTGGGAGGGTAAAATCTACATTTTGTATTTCTGCACTTTCTACTAATCCAAAATCCATAATTACATTTCTCTCATTTCTATTGCGTACCCGATTTCATCCACTAACTCTTGATCGATCAAGTGGCTGGTTCCCCAACTGGGTTCGGTATCAATGCCTATGTCAGCGAAAAGATTGCAAAATAGACTTTTCCCATTGTAAACGTCAAATGTCCCATCTTCTAATGGAACAACAAGCAGGCGGTTTCCCTGAAGTTCGATTTCAAACGGTTCGTCTATTTCCATGCTCATGGCATAAAGTTACATATTATGCTCTGTAATTAATTCGCCGATCTGCTGCACAAAATCAAAATTTAGCTCATCCTGCGTGTTCCAGATCACCTGATCGCCCATAGGCTCAGGATAAATTACGCCCAGTTTATTTTCTCCTTCCATCACCCTGTAGGTACCGTTATCCTGAGGTTCGATGGTTAAGTGGCTTTCCAGTAATTGTATGTCAAATGAATTCATCGTTCGTTTTTGTGTAAAGAACAACTGGGGCAGCAAAGGGTTTAAATTGAAAAGGATAAAGAAAATTCGAAGATTTTTTAATTGGTGACTGGCGAAAGATAATGCCGCTATTTAAAGCTTCGGTTTATATTCGGCAAGAAGGCGCGGGCTCCCTTTAGCCAGTATATCGGCCCGTACAGCTTGCCTGACTGATACAGATTAATTTTAAACGGATCATTGAAAATTTGTACGGTTATCTTTATTTTTAAGTTTTGTAGCTAAATAGGCCTATGATTCGTTTTAGTAGCATAACCAATTGATATAAACATGAAGAACATTTATCTTTTTATTGCTGGACTGCTGTTAATCAGCTGCTCCAAGGAAAAAACACACGGCCCCTGGAATTTGAAGGACGGCCAGGAAGTGGAAGTACTCGTCAGTCACCGTTATGGTGCAACTGATGATAACCTGACTTTAACCCCCCAGAACAAGACTGCCGAGGGAAGTATTCATAATTTTACCGACCGAGAAGCGGGCTATAATTACCGGATAAAAGCCCGGATGGCTGCTCCCGCTGAGCCGCCTCAGGACGGGCCTTCTTACTGGTTGGAATTTGTTAAGGTATTGAGTAAAGAAAAATATGCAGGGAACGACCCTTTCGTGATCGAACTCGTTCAGGGTAGTATGGCAGGACCTTTTATCTTGCTGAGAAAAGAAAACAATCAATACCAGTTTATTGTAGGAAACATTACACTAAATCCCGCAACACCAGCAGTTGCTACCAAGTTGGCAGAAATCTGGGAATATTGGGAACAGGCCATAAATCCGGCTGGTGATGTCGCACCTCGCCCTGAAGTAAAATGGAGGTCCATCAAGGCCCGAGTTACTCACGATCCCAGCGCCTTTGGTAAAGCCTACCTGGTCTCGGATATCGATCTTGTCCTGAAAAATTAAAAGCAAACAGCCCCAGGCAAAGGGGCTGTTTTGTTACGTGTATGTCTTAGATCACTTATTGGGTGTTTTCTCTTGATAGCATGCTCGATAAAGCCACCGAAAGCCTTGGAATTATCAGCCTAAACTGAATCGGAAACTTAATACTTGCGTGCTAATTATGCCACGGACCGGAGGTGCTACCTGAACTATCATAGCCAGCCAAAAGGGGAAATCAAAGATATTGAAGTGTCTTTTCTAAGATCATTTTCTTAATCAGCGAAACCTGTCCCAGGTGATAGTAGCTGTGTTCAATCACAGCTTCAATATTTCGTAAATAGCTTCCATACCTGGCCTCTACAAAATCTTGATCGAGCAAATCTTCTGGCAATTTTGCAACCGCATCGGCGAACTTTTCGGAATTACTGAGAAAAGTATTTACCAGCAGATCCCAATCGGCCTGCGACCGGATCTCCGGCACATCAAAACTATATTGATCTTTAATCTCCAGGCCACCTCCATTGAAGACATTTAAAATTCCATCCAGATAATAGTTGATATGAAAGGTCAATGCTGCAATGGTGTTCAGGCTTCCAATTTTGCTGGTTGCCTGCTGCCAGTCCACACTTTGTATTTGCGCCTTAAAATTTGTATTGGCAATCCACTGACCGTCGAGCAAAACTTCCCGAAGGCGACTAATAAGTACTAATTTTCTTTCCATAGAGCGCATATAGATCAAAACAAATTTAGCAACCTGCCCCTAGAATTCCAAACGGGAGGTAACTGTGTTCAATGAACAAACTGTCGAAACTTACCCGACTGGGGCCGCGGGATAAAGAATACCTGGGTATTCTCACCCTTTTTTTATTTGCTATTTTTAAGATAGCTGAGGATACAAAACTATCCAAACTCTTCAGTGAAACGGACCCTGCATAGCTCAACCGACAGGAAAAATGTAATTTGGTAAACTGCCAAAGGAGATTAACTTTTACAATCTAAAAACCCTCAGTTGATCAAACCCAGAAATATCATTTTCGACACTCAGTATATGTGCGGATGCGATTCAATTTTACTCATCCTGACGACAATCCATCGAAAAGATAGTCCTTAAAGGCTACGTCAGGGTTTTTCTCAAACATATCACCCAGGTTAAACGTAGTCCTAAAACTACATATGTTCAGACAGCAAAAAAATCTAAGTAATCAATCACCGTTCAACTTCTTCAATCCAGTGATCGCGCTTGTTAATTTTGGATTAAGCGCTAAGGCCTTTCTGTACATTAGAATTGCGTTTTGCTTATCGCCTGAGTCAGCTAATACCATTGCGAGGCTATCGTATACGTTTGGACTGTTCGGATATAAAACGGTGTTCAATCTCAGCACTTCCAATGCCTGTGCTTTAAAATTGTTAAAGAACATTCCCAGGCCAACCATGTTCATTTCCCGTTCATCCAGTGAAAAGTTAGCGGTATCTGACTTGATCGTATTAAATCTTGCCCAAGCGTCATTAACGCTGCCTTTTAGCAGTATTCTTGTAAATTCGTTCGCTACGGATTTTTTATCCGTTTGAGCTTTTCCTCCGTTCATCAGATATAGCAAACTCATAGCAGTGCCGTGTGTGCTCCGGTGGGTGACGTTATTAAGCACGATAACCGTCTGTCGCTTGGTGATGTTCCGGATGAAAGCTGTTACTGCTCCCGGCATTCCACCAGTATGAAATACAACTTTGCCTAAGCTCGCATCCTTTAGTATGTACCAGCCCAGACCAAAGTTGGAAAGGTTGTTTCTCCAGCCCGTTTCAGCAAGCGTCCCGTTTTTGAGTTTGATTGGAGTAAAGGCTTTCTCCAGCGTTGGGTGTTTAAGAATTTTTCCCGTGTACAGCGCCTGGTCAAAGTTGAGCAGATCCTGCGTTGTGCTGACCACGTTGCCCATTCCCACCAATCCATCTATATGCAGCAACTCTATCTGATTATGTTTTAATGAATCCGCCCGCTGTAATACCCAGGGTGCAAATTGCAAATAATCATAACCCGCCACCCGCTCAGGGTCATTGACTTTAATCAGTGGGGTGGTGATATAGGTATGAAGCATCCCCGAGGGTTTAAATATCTGCTTGCTTAGGTAGTCAGCAAAGGTGGTTTTAGTAATTCTCTCAACGATCAGCGCCAGTAGGTTATAGCCGGGATTAGAATAGCTCCATTTTTCTCCGGGTGCGCTGCGGAAAGCCTTAGTATCATTGTTAATTGCTGAGGGAATGTCAGTAAGGGTAAATACTTTGCTGGTATCCTGAAAGTATGGTTTTTCAAGGATCTGGTAATCGGCCAGTCCGGATGTGTGGGTCAGCAGATGGCGGACTGTGATGGCTCCGTTGTTCAGTTCAGGGATATGTTTTTTTACCGGGTCATCCAGATGCAGTTTGCCCTTTTCATTGAGCTGCAATATTGCCACGGAGGTAAACAGTTTAGAGACTGAGGCCAAGGTAAACGCAGAAGCAGCAGTAATAGGCGTTTTGCTTGCGGTATTGGCCATCCCGGTTGACTTCTGGTAGACGATTTTTGCCCTCTCGGCAACCAAAACATTTCCGGACAGCTCATATTCGTTACCCCTCAGGGTAACTAAACTGTCAATCTGTTGAATGTAGTTTTGCGCAGCTGCTGGGTTCATGAGGGCAAGAAGCGCAAGAATTACAATAATATGTTTCATTGTGTTTATTGTTTAATCAGCACAAAAATAGTTGGCACTGGTTGCAAAAAATAGGATGAAATTAGCGCTGCGCTATTTCACAAATTGTTTTGGGGAAAGGCCAGTTGCTTCCTTAAATGCCCTGATGAAATGGCTTTGATCAAAAAAGGCACAGGTATAGGCGATCTCGGTGAAAGATAGATTCGAGTTATTCATCAGTTGAAGCGACCGTTCGATTTTCAGCCTTCTGCGGTATTCTCCCAGGCTGCAGCCGAAATACCGCGCAAAATATTTCGATATCGTTACAGGATGGACATCTGCAGCCAAGGCAATTTGCTGTAGAGAGACCTCGCTATTCCAGTTATCGCAGAGCAACTCGCGGGCTATTGCTGTCCATTGTGGGGCTCCTTTTCCTATGGTTAACAATTGCGGCTGGAGCAAACTGAGAAGTAATACATCAATGTTATCGCTAAAGAGGTGATCCTGGAAGTGTAGTTCCTTGTACAGTTGAAGCATAATATAGGATGCACCGGGCGTTTCAGTTAACTTTTCAAAATCAGCTTCCTGAAGGTCATAACGTTTCAGAAATTCCGGTTCCAGTTCCAGGTTGATGTTTTTTCCGGTCGGGCTAACCAAAAATATCTGATGCTCTTCGCCTGCCCTGACATAGGAGAATTGTTCCATATTGCTGTTCAGCCCTGAATGCCATTTTCTGCCAACGGCCATCTGTCCGGTAAGGCCAAAACTGAGATGCGGGTTCTCGTGGCTGTGTAATAGGGGTTTCGAAACTTCCCGGTGGTACTCAGTTATACCAATTAGCCAGCCAGCGTTTGAAACCCTGCTGCTTACAGTACCCTGATATTCTCCGCGTGATAATTTCAACATTGACCTCTGTTTGTTGAATAAAGATAATAAATATTTTGCGCGAAGGTGTGGTACTCCAGACTACCGGACGGTGAGTATAGAGTTAAAAAAGTATGAAATCTGTGTCGTATTGAGCTGTTGGGCTAAATGAAGCAGTTAAGGAGATATATTTGAAAACAAGAAGTTAGGGGCAAAACAAATGTAGGAAAGTGAAAAATTTAATCAATTTCCTGTTCGAGTGGCCCTGCGCAGAAACACAACCTAACTAAAAAGATCAGGCGCGGGTGGTCCTTTCCTTGTTGGCTTGTTTTTCTGTGTTTTAGTTTTAAACTTCCTTTCTGCTGGTTTTGGCGGAACGTCCTGCTCACTGAAAAAGCTTTGCTGACGGGGTTCATCTTCCACAGGATTGATCAGGCTCATGTCTTTGTTTGGTCGTTTCTTTGTCGACACCGCATTCAGTTTTTTACTTACCCGGTACCGGTTCATTTTGCTATCCGGATAAGGAACGCAAAGCGCGAGAAGGGATTCAATTGAGGATTTTTTGTCAAGCCAAAGATTTTCCCAGGCTTTGGGCAGAATGACCACCATCCGGTTAGTATCATGAACTTCAGCAACCGTTTTGTTGGCCTCGCAGGTCATCATTGCAAACCTGCGGTGCTTTTCACTGGTTACCGGATCAGTCCACTCGTCCCATAGACCAGCCACACAAAATACTTTTCTTTCGGTCAAAAATAGCCATGGCCGATTGTCCGTATCGCTAACATGCTCAGGCTCATAAAAGCTGTCCATTAGAATAAGGCAAGTTTGCCGTTTTTCCATTAACGGACGATAGGTCGGTTTATCCATTACCTCCTCACTGCGCACATTCCAGGTATCATAGATCAGTGCCGGTGTTTCATTGTCCTGCGGGATGATGCCGAAATTCATGATCTGTATGATGTCAGGCTCATCTGAGGTAATGACCAGGCCCTGTTCGGTTACAGCAATATTCGGGTCAGGGGTAAATTCCCCGACAATCCTGAGTGGGTTAGACTTGAGAATTTCCTTCTCTTCTGCGGTCAGTGTATAGCGTGCGCACATCAGTTGGCGTTTTTTCTAATTTCCATAATACGCTTGGTATTTGTGGAGGCCGTTTCCCAGGATATTTCGTTATTGTACTCTGCCTTCGGATCAAACTTTGCCTCGAATTCGGTAATTTCTGCATAAGCTTTTAACAACACTTCACCATTGACTTTGTATATGCTAGTCAACAGACCAAGGGAGGGTTCACTATAAAGGCTCTTCTCAATTTCCCTTTGCGGATCAGAAAACCGCATGGTAGAAGCTAGGCCAAGCGTATAGATTTTATCCGGACACGGGTAATGTGTAACCAGGAATTCAATTTCAATTGTGGCAACGTTATCGCGATCTGTTTTAACTTTTGTGATTTTAAATGTGAGCATTGCCATGCCAACGGTCATCCCATCGCCAGCTTTCCGAGGAAAGATGTTTAGTGGCGTTAGCGAGGCCGTTTGATCGATATGAGTTATGGTTTGCTTGTTCATAGGTTACTAGCTAAAAAGCTCCTGTTCATCCGTAAAATAGGTGTTTCTTCCATCGCGCTTTTCTGTTTTGATCTCAAAACCGGTCGGACTTTCTTTTAAGCCATGGTGGTGGATCTTTAGAAAATCACGGAGTTCTATCGTGTAACTGTCAGGTATTGCCTCCCCAAGCGCTTTGGTCTCGTCGCCGAGCACCTTGTGGATGGCTTTGTATAGCGCTTTTATTTTATCCTCGGATATTTTATTCGCAATGGAAAAAGGATGGATTCGCGCAAGCCATAAAATTTCGTCAACGTAGGCATTGCCCAGGCCACGAATTTTTTTCTGATCCATGAGCAGATGTTTGATCTGGGATTCCGATGCGGTGATCACCTTTTTAAAATAATCCAGGTTCATTTCTTTTGACAAGGCGTCGGGTACTTTTGAAGGCTCGGGATTAAGTGTCGGAGTGGCCTGCTTCTGCCAGTCCGTTATCGCAAAGCCTTCTCCACCTTTAAACCAAAATCTGATGATCTGAAATTTAACTTCTTCGTCACCTCCCAATGGATGCAGCCGCCCATGCAGCATCAAATGCACACCTAGCACATTTCCTCCGCCAAAATGCAACTGTAGGGTTTTACCCTCACGTCTAACATCCTGAAGCTGGTGTCCTTCAAAAGCGGATTTCAGTTCTTCTTCGGAAACCTTAAGTTTCCTGGGCACCACAACCTCCAGCTTTTCCAGGGTCTTGTTTTTAAATACCTTTAGCAGGTTCCGGGCAAAAATTTCAAGGTCAGGGATCTCAGGCATAATTATTTTTGTAAGTATGACGTAATATCGTCAATTGATTTGCCAGCTGCAAGAACCGCCTTACGGAGATCGGTTTCGCTAAGCTCAAACTGCTTTGCCCAGAAGGCCAAATCCTCGGGATCATCTACATTCACTTCCAACGATTGAGACTTGCTATTGATTTGTTCCTGAACTTTTTCCAAAATCTCATTCAGGTAAGGTTTCAATTCTTCAGGAGAAATTTGCCATATAGCAGGATCGCTGAAGTCCGCATACACATCGTCATAGAAATTGTCCATGTCGTCCGGATTAACCAAACTGCCATCGGGATTCATAGCTGGACTTACTCCGGCAGAAAGGTAGCCGAGCTTTTCAAAATCCTCGTTAAAAATGGTATAATCTCCCGTAGCGCCCATGACATCCTGAACCCGCAAATGCTGTGTCCTGCCGAATAGCTCCATTGTAATCAGGTGCGCTGCGTCAGGATTATTGTAGTGCAAGATGTCGATCAGTTCATTTCCGCGTTTAACCGAAAAATCATACTCCTCTTTTGGATCGCCGTGTTCTGCAATATATGAATCCAGGTATTCATGTAGAGCCTTGACAAATGGTGCAAGATTAACCATGTCATTGATATAAACGATAAACCAACTGAAACCAGTGCCGGCGGTAATTTCATTAATCTCAGGAAATTTAGCCCTTAAATGGTGGCCAAGTGTCTCCATATGATGAAGGTCTATATTATTAGTTTCCATGTTGCTGCTTTGGATACAAGTTAACAATTAATTCATTTACCTTGTTTAGATCATTGTAGAACAGCTCAGTCCTGAGTATTTTTGCCTGGTAAATATTGAACTGGTACATTCGATCAATCTCTCCGAATTCAGATACCAGATGCACCATATATCCGTCGAAGTCCAGAATGAACTTTTCTATGGGCACCCGCCCTTTGACCGCCAAATCAAAAACAGTCTCCGAGGAAACGGATACTTTCATGATTTCCTTAAACCGGATCTCCAGCACACGCAGCACGATGGCCGAGAACATCGGCGTTCTCCTTTTTTTCATATTCCGTTACTTCTTTCTTTATAATAATCAATTACCTTATTTAAAAAAGATTCACCCTTTTTAGTGAGCTCAGCCAGTTCCATTTGGTACTGCTCTGTTTTTTGCCGTATTGCCTTTTGAAAGGCAGTATTGCCTGCCCTTGGATCACGTACGACAATGTTTTCCAGCAATTGCTCGATATCCCAGTTGTTCAGGAACCGGGTGCTGTACTCTTTCTCAAATTCCTCGGGCGTATACCAGCATCCAAACTTTTTGTGGTACAGCCATGCTTTTTGAAGTTTTGCTTCTACAAGTAGCGGCATCACTTGTTTGAAGTCCGCCTGCTGCCTTTGATGTGGGGTCATTTTTATAGTTTCCGGGTAAGATTTCATCTCTAAATAGCTTTAACGACAATTACGTCTTCCATTCTTGTTGTGAATTTTCGGGAAAGAAACTCCTGGCGCATCGCCCATTTCTTTTCAAAGCCCATGGCCCCATGGATAATGGTATTCCGACCATGGTTTTTATTGATGTGGTCAACCGCTGCCATGGCCTGCTGCAATTTATTGAACTTGGATGTAGAGACCAGGCTGAACATATCTTTTTGCACCTGGGTCTCGGGTTTCAAATCACGCAGCTCCACACCGACTTTTTGGTAACGATAGCCTTTAATATAAATGCGGCGAAGGGCTTTGAGTGACGCGGTGATCAAAGTTCCGGTATCGCTGGTGGCGGTGGATAGCTTAACCACAATGTCTTTGGTGTAGCGGTCAGACTCAATTACAAACTGGCTGGTCTGAGCGTAGACCATAAATTTAGCGCAGACACATTTTTGCTCGCGCAGTTTGCGGGCCGCATTGGCCACGTAAGTCGCAAGGGCTTCCTCCAACGGAGCAAGTTCGGTGACCGTGGTGTTGAAAGACCTGGCATTCGAAATCCCTTCCTTTAACGGCCGCTCATATTCCATGGGGATGCAGCGCTCGCCTTTCAGCTCACGATACGTCCGCCTGCCCTGAATGGTCATGAGTTTGAGTACATAATCTTCCGGCAGCTGCGTAAAATCAAATGCACTGCGCACCCCTGCTTTAATGAGCTTAATGCCATAGCGAGGGCCAATACCCCAAACGTCATCGACTTCAGTCATTTTTAAGGCCCGGTCAATCTGCTGCTGGTTTCCCATGTAAAATACGCCGGTGTCCTTATGCAGTTTTTTGGCGACTTTGTTGGCAATTTTGGCTAGGGTCTTCGTGCTGCCGATACCAATACAAACCGGAACACCTGTATATTGAAGGATTTTGCGGCGAAGATCGATCGCAACTTGTTCCAGATCGTGATGTTTAAAAGTGCTCAGGTCACAGAAGCATTCATCGATGGAATAGATTTCCTGGTCGGGAAACGTGTCACGAACAATTTGTGTGATGCGGCGCATCATGTCCTGATAGAGTGTATAATTGGAAGATCGCCACCACAGCTGGCCACTTTCGTGTTTTTGGCGCATCATAAAAAATGGAGTACCCATTCTGATGCCAAGTGCCTCTTTTGCTTCATTGCTTCTGGAGATTGCACAGCCATCATTATTGGACAAAACGCAACCGGCCTTATCGCGAAGCTCAGGCTGAAACACACGTTCTGCACTGACATAAAAGTTATTGGAATCAATCAGCGCCATCATATCCTTATCCTCTTAATACCTGCTCAAACCTGTTTAATCTAGCGCTGTTCCTGCGACGCTGATCCAGCACACTATGCGGGACTACCCCCCAGATCTCGAACTGCGTTGTTTCATTGCGTTCAATCGGTTTGAAATACTTATTGTCCGGCATCAGGTATTCTTTGCCATTCTTCTTGTAATAGGATCTCAAGATAAATTCATTGTCAATGATGCCCACAACAATGTCCCCGGAATTGGGCGTAAGCGAGCGGTCAACTACCAGGATGTCATCCGGAAAAATCCCGGATCCGATCATGCATTCTCCGGCAACCCGCGCGTAAAATGTGGCCGCCGGGTACTTCGTCACGTAAGCGTTCAAGTCAATTTTCTCCTCCTCGTAGTCCGCGGCAGGGCTTTCAAAACCTGCGTGAATGGACTCGGCATATAGGGGAATTAGGGTTTCAGCAGTTCCCCTTCTGAACAGCGTAATCTCTTTCATAAAAATTGAATTTAGGTTATCCCTACAAAGCTAGGTCATTTTAAAACTCAATTCCAAATAAAATACTAATAATATTAGTTTTAAGATTTGGTGTGTAATTTATTTAACTAATTATATTAGTATTTATAGTTTTGTTTTGGCTTGATAATTTTACGAAGTGAACGCGAAATGAAAGAATTACAATCTATTTAAAACCTGCTGAATTTTAAAGTGTTAAGCACTTACAAACCTTAACAATTATGGAACAGATGAATGTTGAACAGTCGATGAAGGTAAACATTGACTACTCTAAGCCAGAGCTTCCGGCAAGCGCAAGACGACTGGAACCACTGGTTTGGAAAGATGGTAATGCGTATTGTTGCGTGCTTGGGCCGGACGCGCAAACAGGAGTATTCGGATGTGGCGATACTCCGGAGCTGGCACTTGCAGATTGGGATGAGCATTTGGCTCAGCACATGGCAACGACCTCGGAGGAGGACAATGAGGTTACTCAGTATGTCAAAGACGTGCTGAAAGCAGATGATACCGAGGTATGGTAGCCCGTAAAAAACAAGCAAAAAATTTAGCCGGTGAGCACATCCAGCCCATGCTCTGCACGCTGGTCAAAGAACCTGTTGATAGCGATGAATACTTATTTGAACTCAAATGGGACGGCTATCGTATTATCTCAAGTGTTCAAGACGGAAAAGTCCGCATGAACTCGCGTAGCGGATTGGATTATACCAGGAAATATCCGCCAGTAGCCGGCGCCCTTTCTAAGCTTGGGCATGATGTGGTAATCGATGGGGAAGTGGTGGTCTTTGGTAAGGATAGCAAGCCGGACTTTGATGCCTTGCAGCTTTATAACGGGCACAATACACCAATCCGTTATTGCGTATTTGATTTACTGGCCATGGACGGGAACAACCTAATGGAACTGCCGTTAACCCAGCGAAAGGATTTGTTGAAGGCATTGGTTGATGGCAATGATATTTTTTATTACAGTGAAAGTTACGACGATGGGAAGGCGCTTTACCGGCGTAGCCTGGATGAAAACTTAGAAGGGATAGTTGCCAAAAAGAAAGACAGCACTTACGTTCCCGGAGACCGTAGTTACAACTGGCTGACGATACCTACACGCAAAAGGCAGGAGTTTGTGATTGGCGGCTGGGCGGAATCGGACAAATCCCGGTCGTTCCGCTCGCTGCTCTTTGGTGCATATGAAAACGGAAAGTTTACCTGGATCGGCCGGTCTGGTGGCGGCTATAAGCAAAATGAAATGCCGGGCATTTTAAAAAAGCTACAGGAAATAGAAACCGAGAAATCACCGTTTGTCAATAAGATACTGGATACCAAGGGTGCTAAGATCCATTACGTGAAACCAAAACTGGTCGCCAATTTCGAATTCGCCACCTGGACCAAATCAGGCAGGATCCGAAAGCCAGCCACTTTTCTGGGTTTCCGGCTGGACAAAAAACTAAAGGATGTGGTACGGGAAGTACCAGAGGAAGCAGAAAAAATCGAAGAAAAAATTGAAGCTGAAAATGAAACTGAAACACAGCACCGCTCTGGGCATGATGATCCTGTGGAAGAAGATGCCTCCACAGAAAACCCGGCCCTGGAAGCTTACCGCGATAAACGCGCTTTTACTCAAACGCCTGAACCAAAAGGCGGCAAGGCAGATTCCGAAAAGCTGATCTTTGTCGTACAAAAACACGATGCCTCACACCTGCATTACGACTTTCGCCTGGAAATGCGCGGCGTGCTGAAGTCCTGGGCCGTTCCAAAAGGCCCTTCCATGAACCCGGATGATCACCGTCTGGCCATGGCGGTTGAAGACCACCCGTATGATTATAAAGATTTTGAAGGCATCATTCCCGAAGGACAGTACGGAGGCGGAACCGTGCTGGTCTGGGACAACGGCACATACGAACCCGCCGAAAAGATTAAAGGAAAAAAGGCGCAGGAACACTGGCTGCTTTCGCATTATTATAAAAATAACTTAAGCATTATATTGCATGGGAAGAAGCTCAAAGGTCAGTTCAACCTGATCAGAACACCTGACCGTGCAGAAAATGCATGGCTGTTGACAAAAGTGAAAGATGGGCACGAGTTGGAACGGGACATCAGAAAAAAAGACCGCTCGGTGATTTCAGGCCATACTTTGCTGGAAGTGGCTATGGACAGCCATTCGAAAGTCTGGCAGAGCAACCGGGCGACGCACCTTGACGAGCCCGAAGAAAACAACGATATTGAAGATGGGGTAACCGATCCGGATGAATTGGATGAGGAGACCGATAACGACGCTGGAGAGGCCAAGATTAAGCACCAGACCGTCGGTGAGCTTTTCCCAAAAGCGCAGAACAAGCGGTCGACCCGTGGCAAGCTATCCGCAGAAAGCAACTGGAACAAGATATTTGAAGAAAAGATCAAATCTGAGGGCACCATTGAAATTGAAAAGCAAAAGCTCCAACTCACCAACATCGAGAAGAAACTTTGGAGAACGACAAATAAAGCGCAATTGATTACCTATTACAACAGCATGGCCGAATACATTCTGCCATATCTTAAAGACCGGCCGTTGTCCCTGCACATCAAAAACCTGAGCGCCCAGGCGCCGGGATTTTACATCAAGGACATGGAAGGGTTTCAACCGGATTTCCTGGATATTTTTTCAACCAAGCGAAAGCACAAAGCAAAGGGGAAGGCTGACATCATTGATTATGCGGTTTGCAATACCCTGCCCGCGTTGCTCTGGCTGGTAAACCTCGGTTGCATCGACCTGAATCCATGGAATTCCACCACCAAGAACCCGCTTGAACCTGACTTTATTGCCATTGATCTCGACCCTTCCGATGAAGATTTTAAAAAGGCAGTTAAAACTGCACAGGCAGCTAAGGAGTATTTTGATGAACAAAAATTAAGCGCGTTTGTGAAAACTTCCGGGAAAACCGGCATCCACATTTTCGTTCCTTGTAAAGGGTTTAGCTACCCTCAGGCCCGGACCCTTGCCGAGCATATCTGTGCCGAGATTCATCGCCGGGTACCGAAGATCACCACCTTGGAAGTATCGATAGACCAAAGAGGAAATAAACTGTTTGTAGACTTTTCCCAGAATGATGAAGCCGATACCCTGGCTTCGGCTTACTCTGTTAGGCCTGGAAAACAGCCCAGCGTTTCTACGCCTGTTGAATGGGAAGAGTTGTCGTTAAAACATAAGCCCAGCGATTTCACACTGGATAAAATGCAGGCGAGAATGGTCGAAAAAGGAGATCTTTGGGCAGAGCTGACTAACCAAAAAAGAAGGACTGCAAATAGTAAGATTTTACAGCAGCTCCTGCACACTTAGTACAACCTATTTTGGCAATTCCCTAACCAACCCTTTAAAGAACCATAGCCGAAAACCCGTCAGCTAACCTTCTACTAAGCTTCAAGGTTCAAGTGTTTGAATAACGCTTTTGTGATCAGTTTGATATTTTCAGCGAGCTGATGGTAGCTACAGTGTTTCAGCCCTAACGGTATCGGCAGGCCCGACTCACGCCTGATCAGATCTATGGTGATTACCGAATCCTCAGAAATGCGGTCATCACCTTCAAGGGTACTATATAATGAATTGGCAAACTGGGTATCTGCGCCCAGCTCAAAGAAACCGTAGGTTTGGATTCCTTTGAACGTTTTCATATTCAGAGAAATTTCATAAGTCGTTTTCATAGCTAAAAAAAGAGCCGCCTTAAGGCGGCCCCGACTTTGGCATTAAGGTTCATAATTATTTGAGCTCAATTTGGCGGCTCTGCATTTTAGCTTCCTCTTTTTTTGGAATGTCAATGCACAATATGCCGTCCTGGTATTTGGCCTCAATACCGTTTTCATCTGCCGAGTCAGGCAGGGTGAAGGAACGCACGAATGAAGTATAGCTAAATTCGCGTTTGTTGAAATTGCGTTCCTGCTGGTTGTCCTGCTGGGTCTGCTCCACGGAAATGTTCAGCACATTTCTCTCCAAGTTTAGCTTGAAGTCGTCTTTTTTAAGGCCGGGTGCTGCCAGCTCTAAATGGTAGTGGTCCGGACTTTCGCTGATGTTTGCGGCCGGCACCCTGGTAACCATACGGTCTGAAAAGAAGGTGTCGTTGAAGATTGAATCGAATACATCGCTAAAGCCAGGCATCAGGCTGTTTCTCTTGTTGGAGTCGGAATTAAATTTAACCAGTGTCATAGGTCTTTCCTCCTTAAAATTTGATTTAATGATTAAAACTTACAATTAATTAAACTCATGAACTTTACGTTCGGCATTGATATTACAACTGCTGTGCCAGCGCTTTTAAGGCCCATTTAAACTGAAAAATTTTCAGTTTAAATGAAAAAATTTCAGGGGAAAGCGTCAAAAATTCATTCGCTAAACAGGTCGTTTTGCGGAAGTGTGGGAGTAGTAACATCATTTTTTAACCGGTGTATCCTGTGGCGGGGCTTCTAGTTCGTCGTCATCGTCAAACTCAATAGTCTCCAATCCATCAATATGGTAGGGTGAGGGATGACGGGCTTCGATCTGCTCGGCCAGCAGATGCAGTATTTCAATATCAAGATTGGCTGGATTCCGGCAAATGTGCAAGAAATCCTGACCATCTGGTTCGAGACTGGCGACAAAGGTGCCATTCTGGTAAATGTAATATTTGCAGCTGCCGGTAATATGCGGATGTTCTGAAATCTGAAAGGTATGTCTTTGGCTGCCCAGATCTAATGCAATTGTATACTGTCCCATGCAATCTGTGAAATAAAGTATTGGTGAATTTACTGTTAATGCTACGAAGCACGGGGAGAATCGATTCCCCTCGCGCATTTCGAACTAAAACCGTAATCTTTGATGTACAAAGCAGATGAGCGTCAGTATGTTCGCTTAACTTTTCATTTTTCTCTCTATGTCCTTGCGCTGGTTGCTGCTGGATTTTTTAGCGTCTTTAATCGCTGATGGCTTTGTTCCCATCTTTGTTGCTTCGTATTTTAGTTCATGTGGCTGATCCGATACGGACTTTCTTTCCACTTTTGATCCTCTTGGCATAAAATTGATTTTTAGGTGAATATTTACGGTATAACAACCAGCAATTAGGTTGGTTTTAGACAATCGAAATTCGCAGCACCATCAGCACAGTCAAGAAGAGGAGTTCAGGGAAAAGCCTAATTATGAGTTTGTTCTCTTGGAAATAAGCTTGGCTATCTGCGAAAGAATGTCTATATTTGTTGTACGTCCGGGGGTCTAATGTGAACCGATGAAGCCAAATACCGCAGGCCTGATCACATGTTAAATCATTTAATTTTTTGTGTTATGAGAACTGTAATTTATGGTATGATTACGCTTGTATTTTGCTTTGGTGCAATGATGGGCGGATTAAACAGCGGGAACATTTGGATTGGGCATGGGTTAGCTTTTGTAGCGATTGTAATATTCGCCAGGGGCTGGATTAGCCGAGACAGGAAAGCGGCGGAAAGAAAATTCCAGGAATTGAGATTCAGGATGTACGTGGACCGGATGCTGAATAAACGTTAGGATTCGGAACACTGATTTTGTAAGTGCGGATTTTAGAACGGAAGCCTGATGCTTTTTCGAAAGCACTGAGGGAGGTTTTGTGTTCGGGGAAATGATAGGTTTTGTTTTTGAAAGCGATTTGGATCGTTCCGGGCTGGCAATAAGTCAGCTGGACATTGTTGTTTCTGAGCCAGGCGGCTAATTTAATATCGGCAATTCTGCCTAAGAGGTCATCCGGCATGAGCAGGATGATCTTTTTGTTTTTAAGGCGGGGGTTATATGCCTGGATAACGGCCTTTGAAGGGATCAGGCCAATAGGAATACACAGCAGCCTCCGGGAATCCGGAAAACTGCTGTGGTGGTTGTTAATAAAAGCTTTTGCGGAATCGAGGCTTGGGCAGAAAAGAATATGGCTGGCCTGCCGCCAGGCAAAACTATCGGGAATGTCCGGATCTGGTGTACTCACGACTTTGGTCATCCTCTTTATGTTTGAAATTCGTCAGATCAGCATTGTGCTTTTTTGATTGTTGCTCGGCAACTTTCATATCTGCCAGTGCTTTCTGATAGCCTTCGCTGTAGAGCTCGTCTCTTTGTTCCTGGCGAGTGCCCATGAGCGAACGGATGCCCTGGTAGGCCATGTAAGAAATCCCACCATCCAGTAAAATGGAGGCAATGAGAGCCGCTTTGTTGGCCCGGACAGGATTGACATCCACTCCGGTATACCGGAATTTGGTGCCGTCCGACAATTCAACCTCTTCACCTTTACCAAAGACCTTTCTCTGCTGCGGTGTTAAGATTTCACCATTGACCTTATCCGGGCTTTGGATTTTACCGGTATCAGTTTTGAGGTATTCCCTAGTTTCTGGATCAAATTCAAATAAATACTCTTTGGCCGGTTCTTCACCATTTTTAATTTTCTTATAAATGGCCGTGGTTTTTCCTTGCTCCAGCATCTCCGCTTCCAGGTCGGTCAGGTCCACCGGGAACACTGGCTGGTGGTAAACCGGATGGGCGCGGAGTTCGAGCTTACCTTCGCTGTTTTTATGCAGTGAGATTTTGGCCTCCATTTCACCGATATGCACGTTTTGATCCTGAAGATTCTGAAGCCGGATGAGATTGGTCCGTCGACCAGCTAGGAGCGCTGCTTTGTTCTCATCGGTAATGAGTAGTTTGCCCTTTTGGGCGAGGCCGATCTTTTCCAGCTCAGCCATGGGGAGTTCTCTTTCCTTGAAGATTTCTGTTTTCATTGATTTTTAGTTTTTTGGGATTGGATAGCTACCTAGCGTCTAATTTTTACTGTCGATCCTTCAACTTCAACCTGGTTAAGTTGAAGGCTTTTGGTATTGTCTGTCTTGATGTTGATGTCTATCAAAGGATAGTTTTTTGCAATGAGCAATGACTTATAAAGGCCATCGGTATTGGAGATCTTTAATTTTTCACCAGTGGTCAGGTCTTCGATTTTAATCTGGCTGCGTTTGAGCACATCAGTAACTTTGTAAGTGGTGTTGTTGTAGGCGATTTCATCGCCGCGAATCAGGAATGTGGCTTCGGCCGGTGCTTCAACCCCATCTACCTCCTGCTTTTGTGCAAGATTCCGTTCCCTGTCCATCACGAAGTCTGTGATTTTCTGAGCATCGGCCGAAGCGCGATACAGCTCGTAGGGATCTTCTTTAAGGGCTTTGATCCAGTTGTCGACGTAAGCGGCGTGCTGGCCAAAGTAATGGCCGATACCGGTTTCACTGCCGATCATTAAAGAGGCAATTTCCGCGCGGAGTTCTTCACGGGCGTACTCGGGAGAACCAAAGTCACCGGTCATGATGCGGTTGAGCCGGGTTTCGTGGCCGGTCCAGTGGCCGAGCTCGTGCAGGGCTACGGCATAAAATTGCGTTGCTGTCGGGAATTGACGCTTTTCGGGGAGCTGGATAAAGTCCGGTTCAGGAGCGTAAAAGGCGTCGTTACCTCCAAACTTGATTGAAGCTTTACTAGCGGCTAGAATGGCCTCAGCGTGTTCGACCGGCGTCCAGTCGTAGTTTGGCCGAAATTTTTGAAGGGTTTCTTTTAGCGGAGGCATGCCAGGAACCTGCTCGGCATTAAATACCCAGGCATTTGTATTAATGGGCTTTTCCAGGCGAATGAACTCTTTTTTGACCTTCCCGTTCTCATCTTTGACTTGCTGACCTGCAGCATCCAACATCGGCCGCTCCTCCGTGTTTTTCCAAAAAGTGATCATGGTGGCCTTGGTGTCCTTTGGAATTTTCAGGTTGAGCGTGTTGGCCTGTTTGAGGGTCATCCAGCGCGGATCTTCATAAGGTTGCATGGATAGCCAAAGGGCGTTCATCCCCCGATAATTTTTGCCGGTAGTAGGGTTTAGCGGAATGGAAAAAGCAGGAGCTTTATCTTCTGTCCAGGGTTGCTGAAAGGGAGATGTGCCTTTTTGGAGCTGGTCAATTAGCTTTTCAGCCACCTGCTCATGCAGTGGTTTTAAGTTTGCCATAATTATAGGGTTTGAGTTAAATGAATTGTTGCACGATCTCTTCTATTTCCTGGTTGATCTTCAGGAAGTTGTTCATCAGGATTTCGTTCTTGCGGTCACCGAAATCATAGAACACAGGGAGCTCCCGGTAACCGGCTTCTTCTTTTTTGATTTCCTCTGGATCTAGGTTGATGCGGCAATGAATGGCGGAAGTTTCGAATTTGCCATCGTATTTTACTTGTGGTTCGGCTGCTACAAGGCCGACCATTTCACCGGTATTGAGCGAGGCGATTTTACCGGCAGGGATGAGCACCTCCAGCTTTTCGTTTAAGGAGGTTGACGTTTTGTTGCGGTCGATGGTCAGGTTTTCGGAGATCTGTTTGCTTTTGCCAAACAAGCGTTCGAGCCAGTCGAGAGTTTCTTTATTACGGACGGAGCCGGAGAAGACATTGCCAACAACGGCTGTGATCACGGCAGCGGTATCTTTGCCATATTGCTGCTGGAGCATGGGTAGTTCCTGTAAGCCCAGAACCACTGCAAAGCGCATCGAACGTGCGGTAGAAATCACGTTTTCGATTTTGTGGCAGTATAGGGTAGGTGCTTCGTCAACGATCAGGCCGCATGGTAAATTGCCGCGGCTGTTCATCAATCTGGTCATGCGGTTCACGATACCGGTGAAACAAGCCGAAGTAATGTTTTGGGTATTGGGATTGCTGGCGAGTACCAGCACACCGGGTTCATCGGGATCGGAGATCTTTAAATTAAAATCATCACCTGAGAACACCCAAAACGTTTCTTTAGTGGCCAACCTGCTCATGAAGATTTTGAGGGTGCCAATCTGGCCTTCGAGCTGATCAAACGCCTTGAGGTCATACGCGCTTCGGAAGGGTGATAGCAACGATATAAGCTCCGGTTCGGTAAAAAGGGTTTTGAAGATTTCCTCATACTTGCGGTTCATAAACGCCATGACGTGCGGGAAGGTGGAATACTTGCCATCATGGTATTTGCTGAAAAAGAAGATGCAGGCAGAAAGGAAATTAATCGCGGACTGGGTAAAGAACTGGTCGCTGCCACCGGACTTGTCGCCTTTTTTCATGGCCTCGACCAAGGCCTCAGCAGTTTCAGAAGCATCGGCGAGCGTTCCGAGCCATTCCTTTCGGAAGAGGTTGATGCGTCTGCTTTTCTCAGGTTCGGTAGGATTGATCACATGAAAAGTGTAATTCCGGCATTTGCCCTGCTGCTTGGCCAAAAGAAAATGGTAATACAAAATTTTGCCCAGATCTGGGTATTTGAAATCAAAAACGCAGAGGCAAAACTCCTTCGCCATCAGTTGCCGGATGATCGGGTTGATCAGGCTAAAACTTTTGCCAGAGCCCGGAGTGCCAATGACCATGCAGGACCGGAATATGTTACACAGGTTGATCCAGCCGTTGTGCACTTTGCCTTTGTGGTAAAATTGCATTGGAATGTTCACAGAACTGGGGGTTTCGATCTTTTCAGTCGCCTGCATGAAACTTTCTTGATCGACATTCCATTTGTCTTTGCCAAGACCGGAGCGGATCATCTTAGAGATGTTGTCCATTGAAAGGCTGATGGCAAGTGCGCCCGTCAACGAGCCGATGATATACGCCAGGTTGTACCAGCTGGTGTAACTGAAAGCCAGATCTGAAGGACGAGCATAACACCATAGACTACCGAAAAACATAAGGAAGCCCAGAGCCAGCGGCAATAGGATGTGTTTCTTTGGATCAAGGTCTACTTTCTTTTTGGACAGAGTGCCGATGCTGACTAGGCAGATCAGGGCAAGGGTTGCGAATTTGCTATAGAGCAGATTTTGGTATATGGGGATCAGGCTGAGCTTAGCCACCACATACGAAAAAAGCCCCAGGAATGGGGCTTTTGAATAAACGAAGATCATGATTTCGGTAATGACCATCAGGTAGATGGTGCATTGGAGAAAACCATGAAGTTTTTGAATTTCACGGGATTCTTCCATAGGATTAATGTTAGTATAAATTCGGGTTGACTAAATAGTATTCCATACGATTTTTTGCAAAGTCTAACTACAAGCCTAAAATAACTTGGACATGACATGGAATGGATCGATCTCGTTCAGGTTAATTTCTTAACTTTACCTATTAGGTGATCAATCAGATTAAATGAAGAAGATATTATCAATCGAAATAAAAAATTCTAGATTCTATACGGACTTTCGTCTTGAATTTTCGGACAAGCTAAACTGTATTATGGGAGGGCGTGGCACTGGCAAAACCACTTTACTAAACTTTATGAAGGTAACTCTTAAGCCCCATGACGAAGAAGATAGACACCTAACTAACCTATTGCGTAGCAATTTAGGAGCAGGTACTATTACACTGGAAATACAATCTGAGGACAAGCAGGTTTATAATATTGTTAAGACTCTTGAAGACCCGGCGGTCGCTTACACTGTTCCATTGCTTGACTATATACCACTTTCATCTATCATAAAGGATATTGAATGTGATTTTTACGACGCTGGCAGAATCGAAGAAATTGGACGAAATAGCAAAGACAGATTACTATTAATTGATAAAAAAATTGCGGCAGAAGTTGAATATTTTAAATCTCATATCTTCGATATCCAATCCGGCCTCGCAGCAAACGCACTGGAAATCAAGTCCTATCACCGACGAATGGCACAGTTTGATGATGTCTTAAATCAGTATGCAAATGTAAATGAAGAATTTGAAATTCATAAACGCCAAAAACCAGTAGAAATTGGTGAAGAAGCAAATTCTGATTTTGAGGAAGCAGATCGAAAGGAAGGACTAAGGAGGCAGGAGTTAAGGTTTTTTAATAAATCCGTCGACTTTCTCCACAAAATAAAGTCCGATTTAGTTGCCACAGCTAATCCATTTCGCGATTTTCTCAATTCTGAAATTTTATCAGAAGAAAGTTATCAAAATAAGGCAGAAATGCTTATAAGTCAAGAATTTTTGCATGAAACAATTGAGGAAGTTCGAAAGAGACTAGGAGCCACGCATTCTTATATAGAATCTCGTCAGAAACAATTGGATACTCTATTTTCGGCAATTTTAAATATCCATTCTGAGCAACAATCGAACTTTGTCAGGCTAAAACAGCAATTTGATCAGAGCAGAGAATATATCAATAAATATAATCTCCTTTCTAAACGAATTACTGAAAGTACTATGTTAGCTAGAGATCGTGACGACCTCACAAAGAAATACGAAATATTATTAATGGAAAGATCCGTACTGCTCGAAAAACTAAATGGGTATAAAAACTCAATTTTTAGAATCCGTCTTGAAACAGTAAAAGGACTGAATAGCATCTTTAACAAGGAAGTCGTAATTACGTTATCTCCCTGTGGGATCAAGGACGATTTTTATGCGTTACTAAGACAGGCATTTAAAGGGTCAGGAATACAGTATAATGCACTAGTAAATAAAATTGCCGAACGCTTCACTCCGGATCAATTTGCAAAAATTGTACATGAGCGTAATGTTGCTGCACTGACCGTCTTGAAAGAAATAGACACGGCACGCGCAAAGACAATAATAAGTTCCCTATACGAGACGGATTATATTTACGAAATCGAAAGTCTCTATTGTGATGATATGCCAGAATTCAAATTAAGAATAGCAGATGACTCAGGTACATTGGAGGAAAATTACAGACGAACAGACGAACTTTCAATGGGGCAGCGATGCACGACTGTTCTACCAATAATATTCGCTGTATCTTCAAACCCATTAATTATTGATCAACCAGAAGATAATCTTGACAATAAGTATATTACTCAGAGTATTCATGAAACCATTAGGGCACAGAAAGTAAACAGGCAACTCATCTTCATTACACATAATCCAAATATTCCTGTACTTTCAGATGCTGATCATAATGTATTTCTGGAATACGAAAACAGGAAATCTAAAATACTACATCAGGGTACCATTGAAGAGGTAAAAGACGATATCATATTTTTACTTGAAGGCGGCGCGGCAGCGTTCGAACGCCGAATGCAGATATATGGTTATAATGACAATCAAGCGAAATGACCACGGAAGAAATCAAAGAGGTGCTTGTCGTGCTTCAAGCCAAATTAGAGAATGCGTTTCCAGATGGAATACCTGATATGTTGCTTGTATATGAAATTGTGGAAAATCTGAATGGTATTTCTCTCTCGGATTTAAATGAATTTTCAGAATTTGTAGATAAATTTAAAAACAAACTTTTTGAATCCGGTACTGGATCAGACTTTTTAAAATTAGCATCTTATCAGTTAGAAAAACCATCCTTAGAGGACACGACTGAAGTTTCTGCAGAGATTTTGCCTATCAAAGTAGTACGGGAGGAAGCCGTCGCAGTTGAGAATGCAAAAGTTACCCTGAAAGGTTTCAAACCATTATTTATCGAAATTTTAAATTGTCTTGAACATGAGTTGCTTTCTTTAAAAGGATATTTTCTGTTCCAGCTCTATAATAATGACAATTTAGATTATTTGCCACTGGTTCTTCATGACGACAAATGTTTTTATCATTCAGTAAAAAAGAAGCTCGAAAGTACATTTGAAGAATTTACCTGCCAGTCTATTGATGCTTTTCGGCAAGATTTAGAAGATGCTAAAAACAGCGCAGGCAATTATGCGGTACTACTATTGCTTTCGACTAAAATAAATGATCAAAAATTTATTGATGAAATTAAGTCTGACCTGTCTGCAATCTTCAGCTTGTTTCCAGATTATGGATTTGTCTCTATCAAGCCAACTGAGAAAATAAAAACTTCAGATCTAATTGTTACAAATGATTCAGAATCTTTTTTTGAAGAAGTGGAATATGTAACATCAACCTTCCTTACAAATGCTGACTTGTCAAATGAAGAAGAAAAACTCGTTAAAAGCTTATTTAAACATGTCACCTCAAGTCCTATATTGGAATACAAAATATTAAAAGGAGGTAAGAGCGGGTCTAAAGTTCTTGAAGTTAAACCGAAGATGGGTTTCAATAACGAAATCACTAAGCGTTACGTCACTAAGTTCAGCAAAATTGACCAAAAGGCAAAGATTAAATTAGAAATGCAAGCCTACTCCCAGTATATCGAAAATTTTTCCACCCCTCTTTATCAGTCAGCCCACTATGCTAAAACAGCAAGCATGGAGGGGATGAAATATTCCTATGCTTCCAAAGATGCCGTACAGGCATCTTATTCTTTTGCATCGATTTTAGACGACTCAGAAAATAGATTTTACACCACTAGAGTGGATATTATAGAGCAGCTATTTTCATCGGATCCTTTTCAAATGTGGATGGTCTCAGTTGAAAATGGAACATTTAAGGTTGGCGATCTTTACGAACGCTTTATATCCCCGGACAATTTTTATGCAGCTGTTAAAAAGGTGAAGTATCTAACTGATGAAGATTTAAAGGCAGATAATTTGATTCAGATTTTTAATAGCGTGTTTGAGTTTCAACTGCAGACAAAGAAAAAGGTTTGCCATGGAGATCTTCATTCAGAAAATTTTTTCAAAGACCAAACAGGTATTTATCTAATTGATTTTGGATTCACCGGGCCACTACATTCTCTAGTGGATCATACTGCTCTAGAGTGTAGTATAAAATTCAAACATGTCCCGTCTTATATAGACATAGACTTGCTTTCCGAAATAGAGGCGCAACTAACTACTGATGAATCTTTTAATCCAACTTTCCAAGTAACCAGTAATCGCCAAGATATAGTTGAGTATTTTAACATAATTAATAAAATAAGGATTGACAGCAACGCACTTTGCCTTGTTCCAAATAGCAAGGTTGAATATCTGATTTCGTTGTTCATCATGACATGCAGGCAAGTTCAATATCCTGATCTTAATCAATTATATGCGCTTAAATCTGCAGAAATCATAGGGAATCGAATAAAACAACTTGTGACGTTAACACCCAGTTGATATTGGATTTAACTACAACTAAGGTCCTCCGTTAGTAGTCTGTAAGTGAAGAAGTTCTGACTTATATTATGTCAGCTTCCAGCAGTTCCTTATACTTCAGCGTTAATGTAATCACCCTACCACTAATCTGTTTTTCATTCAGCTCGATCTTCAGCACCTTGTGCCCTGGAAAACTAAACTTTTTAAACACAAATACATTTCGATAATTCCTGCGAAAAGCAGGGTTCTTAAACAGTACAAACTCCGGTTTGATCTCAATGGACTGGTTTGTAGTGGCTTTAGTGATCTTTTCATCTTCAATTTTAAAGCGGATTTCATCGGTGTCGTATTTGAGGTTCGTGGTGTTGATGTAGCGGAGGTCGATAAAGATGTATTCACCGAAAGTGGCCAAGTGGTTGACGTTACCGGTAAGCCCAAAGGCTTTAGACCGGGCAATGCCAGTTTTTTGCTTTTTGAAAAGCATAGCTGAGGCTAGTCGTTCGAGTTGCGATTTGGACAGTGTGACGCCGTTTTCTAGTGGCTTCATATGATCTGGCTGAATCTCTATTTGAGTTTTGTATTCATGTCCGGGCAGGTTGGGGATGTACCGGATTTTAAACTGGGCCATGAAGCTTTCGCCTGCAACAGTTACTACTGCGTCCTGGAGCAGATCTGATTGAGATTTTTTCAACGAGTCGGGTACTCGCTTGATGCGCAGGACATTTTTAATGGGCACATCACCCGCGATGGCTTTGGTGGAGATGTCGACGTACTGGATGGGTTCGGGAGATATGAAGTGAAAGGATGTGTTTTCTGGCAGGTCGATGATTGGAAGAGTCTGGGCAGAGATAGAGAAGCTGAATAGCATCAGGGCTATCAGTGAAGTGAGATTGATTTGCATATTGAATCGTTGTGTTAGTGAATGGTTGAATTGTTGAAATTGGTGAGCTCAGCAAGAGATCTCTCCAAAGTCGAGATGACCGACTTTCGGGTAAAGACCAAAATGTTATTAATAATCCTTTTGTTGATTTTGAAGAGCTTCGGTGTCGATCAGGTAGATGTAGGAATTGTACTTGATTTTTGCTTTGTTTTTGCGGATAAGCGAAGCGATGGCGGATGAAGTGGATTGAAATACTTTGTCGACGCTGCTCATCAGAAACTGACTGGCGTTGGCACTGTTGCCCTGGATGTTCACGCCCTGCATGGAGTTGCCACCAAGGTCTTTTGTAAACTCTCGGAAAGCCGACTCGGGGACATAAAGTCCCGGAAGGCCATCGGTATCGTAGAGGTCCAGTTTGACGGGCAGGATCTTGCCCTCCTGCAAGATGGATTGGACGGTTAAGGTTACCCGCTGATCTCCGAAGCCGCTGACCAAGGCGTACAAATAAGTCCCTTTTTTAACCAGGTGCGCTCCGGCACGGATGTCTTCCAGCAAGCGGAGGCGGATCCGTGAACCAGCATAACCGGTCAGGTTCTCATCGATTACGGCTGTGATAAAATTATCGGCCTTACCTGGCTTGAGCGTATTGAAAACATCGCTATAAAGGGCATCTTTTTGAACAGCAAGTTTTGGGGTGCTTCTCCTTTTGTTTTCCGCTATTTCTATTTCTGATATACGCTGTTTTTCTGCCTGATATTCTGGGTCAGTGGCTTTTGAGACACTGTCCATGTATTTCATTTGTGCTTTGAAAAGCTCCATGGGATCCTTTTCTTTTAGTGGAGGTGCTTGCGGAGAGGTTAAAGGATAACCAGATGCGGGGTAATAGGAATCAGCTGAATTGCCGCCGATTTTAAGTTGGGCCAGCGCGTCGGCCAAGTGCTGGTCTTGAACGGGAAGCCTGTTTATGCCTTGTTGCTGGATAGTCGGGCCGGAGGTATAGGGTAAAGCCCCGGGAGTGCCAGGTGGACTGCCAGAAAAGCGTTGTTTCATCAGCCGGTCAATTGAGTCCAGGTTACTTGCCTCGTCATTGATCGCATTAACTGCGGTGTTTCCGTCCGCCTCACGGAACTGTTCATTGAAGGCGTCCAGTTTGTCATCAAAGGCTTTTTTCTGTACTTCAGCGGAAGCTGTGCCGATCTGCGACTGTATGCCTGTTTGTTTTTTATCAGCTTCCTTTGGCTCCCCAGCAGTAAGCTGATAGACATGAAAGAACAAGAAAAGGAAGGGCAATATCAACAGTGGAATAATGTATTTCGGTTGATTGAAGTTTATTTTCATACTAATTGTGATTTCCTGTGGAAGATTGTGAGTGAATTTTTGTAAGAAATGCAACGTAGCGCAGGTAATTGTGTCTAGTTAGGAATTGTAACCTTAAAAATTAATGAAAAAGATAATCTGTTTTGTGATAGTTATTTCGCATGGTTTGATTTCCTACGGGCAGTCGAGGCAGCTTGATGCGTTTATCGCTGAATATGCGGCCAGCCATCAATTCAGTGGGTCAATCCTCGTTCAGCATCATGGTAAAGTGGCCTATAATCATGCATTTGGAAAAGCCAATTTTCCGTTTAATGTCCCGAACGATCCCGGGACCAAATATCAAGTTGCTTCAATCACCAAACTGTTCACTGCTGTGCTCATCCTTCAGCTCTATGAATCCGGCAAACTTGATTTGCAAGCCCATATTAAAAAATACCTGCCGGACTATGATGGGGAAGCTGCAGATAAGGTGACCATTCATCAATTGTTGAATCATACTTCGGGTATGGAAAACATGGAGAGCTATCCGGATCCAGAGTTTAAGTTTGACTGGCTCGGTGCTTACGGAAAGCCGTATAGCAGCGATCAGTTATTCGACCGATTTTGTAAAGGGAAGATCATCCATCAGCCAGGAACTTTTTTTGACTACAATAACGGTGAATACATCATCTTAGGGAAAATCATAGAAAAATTGTATGGCAAGCCCTACGAAGAGGTGTTAAAGATCAAGTTGCTGGAGCCCTTGAAAATGAGTGCATCGGGGATGTGTTTCCAGGCACGTATAATTCCGGCCATTGCTGACACCTATTCTCTAAATTCAAAAACCAGGGCGCTTGAAAAAGATGAGCCTGCATTTATTCAGAACTGGTATGCTGCCGGAGCCATGTATTCGACAACGGCTGACCTGATGAAATTTATTAACCAGCTCTTCAGTTACAAGATCATCAAAAAGGCTAGCCTGGATAAATTACTTAAGCCGGGGTTGGACGATTACGGATATGGGGTCTGGATCAGAGGTAAAGTACACCAGGTTATGGAGCGCTATGGACACATACGAGGCACAAATACGGTCA
>Ga0307414_10000244_pt1 | contig 34343 bp, 26 predicted proteins | sample DK1Ometagenome_FD_203804 | JGI IMG/M metagenome (GOLD analysis project Ga0307414, IMG submission 203804) | Maize rhizosphere microbial communities from greenhouse at UC Davis, California, United States - DK15-O-3 | ecosystem: Host-associated > Plants > Roots > Rhizosphere > Soil | place: USA... | reverse complement strand
GAGCGGAGCGAACGCAAGGATCGTGGTGCGATAGCCCGCGAGCAGGATGCCGAGGAAGGTCGCCGCCAGAAAGGCGACGCGGACCCCGCGCGGCGCCGATCGGGCGAAGCAGCCAACCAGAAACCCCGTCATCATTGCGACCGAAAAGGCCGCCTCGTGATTATAGCCGCCGATCCAGACCAGCCCGTCGCCATCCTCCGACCCCTTGGGCAGGTTCAGCGCCAGCGACAGCGCCTGAAAGACGAGCAGCGGCAGAAAGGAAACCATCGCCCAGTTGAGGAACCGCGCCTGGGGATCGATGCGCAGCGCCTGAAACACCGCGATCATGATCACGATCATATAGGCATATTTGACGCCGACATTGATGCCGCCGGCGAGGTCGCCGTTCAGGCCCGCGCTGAACAGCGCCAGTCCCACCAGCGCATAGACCGGCAACAGCCATTTGAGCGCCAGATTGGCCGGCCGCACCACGAAAAGCAGCCCGAACGCTGTCACCGCGATCGAGAGCAAGGCATTGCCCGACAGCCCGCCCGCGAGCGGTTTAAACATATAGAGATGATAAGCGCCGGCGGTGTAGCGCATCCACAGCGCCACCACCACAAACGCACCCTCAGCACTGCCCGCCCGCCGCGCCGCGATGACGAGCGAAAAGAGCAGCAGCGCCGTCACCGGCAACAAGACACCAAGCCCGAAGGCCGGGCCATAGGGCAGCGCCTGCGCGGTCACGACGCCGTTCGATCAATCCGCATAATAGGGGCGGTAGGCTTTCAGGAAGGTGCCGCCCTGTTCATAGCCGCCCCGCTCCTGCTCGCGCGCATCCACCAGCGTCAGCACGGCGCCAAGCACCTCGGCATGGACGTCGTACAGCCGCCGCAGTGCCAGCGACGCAGCCTTCGCTGGCGTCTTGCGCCAGCGCACCAGAAACACCACGCCGTCGGCCATGCTGGCGATCACGCGCGCCTCGTCCACCGGCAGCACCGGCGGCATGTCGAGGATCACCAGATCATAGCGCTCGCGCACCTGCTCGATCAGTTCGGCGAGGCGCGGGCTGTCGGTCAGGCTGAGCCCCTTTGAATCGACCCGTTGCGGCAGCAGGAAGGCGTCGGACAGGCTATCCTTGACGATCGTCTGCTCCAGCGTTGCCTCGCCGGCCAGCACTTCGTCCAGTCCCAGCTTTACATTGTCGGCGAACTGCCGGCTGGAGGCACGCCGCCGTGCATCGGCGTCGATCAGCAGCACCTTGCCGCCCGCCGCCGCCATCGCCCGCGCGAGACCGATCGCAGTGGTGGTCTTGCCCTCACCCGGCACCGCCGAAGTGATGGCGACGACGCGGATCGGCTTCGCGGCCTCGGCAAACTGGATCGAGGTGCGCAGGCTGCGAAAAGCTTCGGCATAGCTGGACTGCGGCCGCTTGAGCAGCAACTCGGCCGGCGGCGCGGGCGGGCCCGACTTGCGATAGCCGGGCAGCGTGTTCGCGTCGGGGATGGATGCGAGCGTCGGCAGCCCCAAGGCATTCTCGACCGCATCGCCCGTCTCGAGCCCCCGTTCGAGCAGCTGGAGCAGCACGACGAGCAACACGCCGATGCCCAGCCCGCCGACCACCGCCATCGCGGCATAGATCAGCATGTTGGGCGAGCTTGGCGCGCCGGGCACGCGCGCGCGGCTGACGATATAGGCATCGCTGCGTTCCAGCCCCGACTGCGCGACCGTCTGGCGATAGCGATCGAGGAACGCCTGATAGAGCGTCCGTGCCGATTCAGCGTTCCGTTCCAGCTCGTTCAGCCGCACCGATGCTTCATTGTCGCTGGCAAGCTTGCCCTCCGACTGCGCGACCGATCCCGCAAGCGAGCCCGCGCGCTGACTGGCGATGCTCGCCTGGATCGAGACATTGGAGACGATGCGCTGCACCTCGGCTGCGATCTGCTGATCGGCGACGCGGAGCTGGCTCTGCGCGCGAACGAGGTCGGGATGGCGCGGACCGTAGCGCTTTTCCAGCGCCGCCACTTCGCGTCCGACCTCGGCGCGCTGGGCGCGCAGCTGGCTGACCACCGGTGAATCGAGCGAATCGCCAAGCTCCTCGCCGCTCCGCCCGCCGCTGAGCTGGGCGCGTGCGGCCGAGAGGCGCGCCTGCGCCGCGGCATTGTCCGCCTTTGCCTGCGCCAGCTGGGTCGAAAGGCCCGACAGCTCCTGCTGCGTCACCGTACTCGCTTCGGAGACCGCGAAAAGACTATGGGCGGCGCGATAGTCGGCGACCGCGCGCTCGGCGCCGACCACCTGCGCGCGCAAATCCTGAAGCCGCTGTTCGAGGAAGCCGCGCGCGCGATGCGTGGCCTCGGTTTTGGCGCCCGCCTGACCCGAGACATAATCGTCGACCAGTGCATTGGCGATCTGCGCCGACTGGACCGGCGTGCCGCCCTCGAACGAGACGCTGATTGCATAGGAAAGCCCATCGCGCTTGACCGTCAGCCCGCCCAGCACCGTACCGATCGCGCGCTGACGCCCGATCAGGTCGGGCTGCGCGACCGGCGCGCCCTGCCCCGCCGCCTCGTTGAACGCGGGATCGCCGGCAAGACGCAGCCGATCGACCACACGCCCGATCAACTCGGGCGAGCGCAGAACTTGTACTTCGGTATCGACGGCGGCCGAATCTGGATCGGTGGTCGGGACCACCGAATCGACCTTGATGACCTGCTCGGCCGATCGTTCGAGCGCGACCTGAGCGGTGGCGAGGTAACGCGGTTCTGCAACCAGATAGGCCGACGCGGCGACCGCGACCGCCGCGAGCATCGCTGCGCTCAGCACCATCCATCGCCGGCGCAGCACCGCGCCGACATGCCGCAAGTCGATCAGGGCTCCCCGATCGACCTGCGGATCCGCTTCCCGTCTAAGCGGCGAACGTCGCGTAACCGCGTCCATGTCACGCAGTAGCCATGAAGGCACGCACCGCCGGGCCGATGTCCGGCCGGGCAAGCGCCAGGGCGATCGTCGCGGTTACGAAACCGCTCTTGTCGCCGCAGTCGTAACGCTTCCCTGCAAAGTTGACGCCGTGAAATGGCTGCTGGCCGATCATCCGCGCCAGCGCGTCGGTGAGCTGGATCTCGCCGCCCGCACCTTCCTCCTGACTGCTGAGCACGTCCATCACCTCCGGCTGAAGGATATAGCGCCCGATAATGGCTTGCCTTGACGGTGCGGCTTCGGGAGCGGGTTTCTCGACCAGCCCCTTCACTTCGGTGATCGCTCCGGCGCGCGCGCCCGGTGTGACGATGCCGTACTTCGCGGTGTCCTCAAACGGCACTTCCTCGGTGCAGATCAGGTTGCCGCCAAGCTCGGCATAGGCCTCGACCATCTGTTTGAGGCAGCCGGGTTCGCCGACCATCAGATCGTCGGGCAACAGCACGGCGAAGGGCTCGTCGCCGACGATGCGCCGGGCACACCACACGGCATGGCCAAGCCCCAGCGGGTCCTGTTGCCGCACGATGCTGATATCGCCCGGGGAACTGCGCGTCCCGTCAAGCGCGAGAAGCGATTTCCCGCGCCGGGCCATCGTTTCTTCGAGTTCAAAGGCATGATCGAAATGATCGTCGATCAGGCTCTTGCCGCGGCCCGTCACGAAAATAAACTGTTCGATACCCGCCTCGCGGGCTTCGTCGACGGCATATTGGATCAATGGCCGGTCGACGATCGGCAGCATCTCCTTGGGCATGGATTTGGTCGCCGGAAGAAACCGGGTCCCAAGGCCGCCAATGGGGAACACGGCCTTGCGTATTTTTCGCATCTTTACACCCTTTTCTGGTCACTGGGTCCCCCCCAAAAAAACCAGCTTTCGGATTTGCCGACACGATCGCCACGTGCTGACGAGGGCGATCTGCGCCTTTACGCTGCATTGCAGCAAGAGCCCGGCGTCGAGCCGTGTTCAAACTGCGCCCGGACTGTTTCAGAGCCTGGGCGGTGTCCCGGCGAAGGACACGCCGCCGGGCACGGAGCCACCGCCACGCGGGCGAACCAGAGGCGTTCCCGGCGGCACCTGAATATCGTGCGAGCCGATGATGATCTTTGCCGGCCCATTGTGGACGTCGAAGATCGGCCAGCCCCGATCGCTCTTTACCGTCAAATGCTCGATATAGATGATCAGGGGCTCGCTCGCTCCCTGCGCGGCCATGATCGAGAAATGATTGGTATCGCCCGTCCCGCCGATCTTGATGGGATCAAGGCTGATGAGCCGCGTCGCGCGCATGCTTGTCCAGAGCCGGAAATTGCGTGCGTTGCGGCCGCTGATGCAGTCGTCCAGCACCGTCTCGGTCGACTTCAGGTCGAATCCGCCATCGCTATTGTCCCAAGCGGCGCACTGGCGAAACAGGAAACGCGCATTGCCGCGCTCGGTCGAAAAGCCGTCGCCGTTCCAATATTGTGTGTCGCGGCGCTTCCATTGAAAGCCGCGCATGAAACAGCGTTCGATCCGGAAATCATGCGCGGTATCGGCAAAGGCGATACCCACGGGCAGATCGGTCGCGCCGGTGGTGAGCATGCCGCTCGCGCTGACGTCCTCGATCACGCCATCATGGCTGTCATAGCGAATGCGGGCGAAGCTGCGTTCGAGATCGCTCGCCCGGGCGCCGCGCACGCGAAGCCCCACGCAGCCCGCCGCCACCAGATCCGGCGCGGCGGTATTTTCTATCACCCGGTAGCCGCCCTGCACCCTGATATCGCCGATCCGCACATTGTGGACAGGCTCGCGAATTACGAACAGGCCGTTGCCGACGTCGCGTGCGCGGACACCGCGATAGACCCCGCCCGACTGGACATAATAGACTGGCTCACCATTCGCGGCGATCGGAACCGCGTTCGGGACTCGGCGGGAAGAGGTGTCGGCCATGCGGCGGCGTAGGTGGATGGCGGCGCGCAGCGCCAGCCCGATGCGACGCGGCGTGGCGCGCCCGGGGTCGGCACCGGCGTCCCTTCGGCGGGCCTTGCCGACTCGCCATCCCGATCCCTCACCGGGGGTGCGCCGCGCCCGCCCCTGCCTTTCACCGCTTGTCGTATTCCACCCCTCGTTCGCCCTCGACATGTGGCAAGTTCCGGTCGGACCGTTTCGTCGCACGGGAGCGAAATCACCCCGCCATCGTTTAGGCAACGACCCGAGCTGTCATTTATAAAATAACTATATTCCCGTCACTTAACCTCACCCATGACCATCTTCGCTTCGCCTTCAAATTGCCTCTTCTCAAAGCGGGCAAGTTGACGCCCCCCGCCCCGCGAGACGATTGTTCGCAGGCGCAGCAAAAACAGCCGCCGTCAAAAGGGAGCAACGCATAATGCGTATCGTAATGATCGGGTCCGGCTATGTCGGGCTGGTTTCGGGCGCATGTTTTGCCGATTTCGGCCATCATGTGACCTGCGTCGACAAGGACGCGAACAAGATCGCCCGCCTGCAGGCTGGCGGAATTCCCATTTATGAGCCCGGCCTGGACGGTCTGGTCGCGCGCAATGTCGCGGCGGGCAATCTGGACTTCACCACGGAATTGCCCGGCGCCGTCAGCGCGGCCGACGTCGTGTTCATCGCAGTGGGCACCCCCAGCCGCCGCGGCGATGGCCATGCCGACCTTTCCTATGTCCATGACGCGGCGCGTGAGATTGCCGGGGCGCTGAACGGCTTCACGGTGATTGTCACCAAGTCGACCGTGCCCGTCGGCACCGGCGACGAGGTCGAGCGGATCATCCGCGAGCATAATCCCGACGCGGATTTCGCGGTGGCATCCAATCCCGAATTCCTGCGCGAAGGCGCCGCGATCGAGGATTTCAAACGCCCCGACCGCGTCGTGATCGGGATCGAGGACGAACGCGCGCGCGCGCCGCTGGACGAAGTTTATCGCCCGCTGTCACTGAACAAGGCGCCGATCATTTTCACCCGTCGCCGCACCAGCGAACTGATCAAATATGCCGCGAATGCCTTCCTTGCGATGAAGATCACCTACATCAACGAAATGGCGGATCTGTGCGAGCAGGTCGGCGCCGACGTTCAGGAGGTCGCGCGCGGCATCGGGCTCGACAACCGGATCGGCGGCAAATTCCTGAATGCCGGGCCGGGATATGGCGGTTCCTGCTTTCCCAAGGACACGCTCGCGCTGATGAAGACGGCGCAAGACCATGGAGCGCCGCTGCGGCTGATCGAGGCGACGGTCGCGGTGAACGAGCAGCGCAAGCGCGCAATGGCCCGCAAGATACTCGGCGCGATGGACGGGCGCGTGCGTGGCCGCACCGTTGCGGTGCTCGGCCTCACCTTCAAACCCAACACCGACGACATGCGCGATGCACCCTCGATCGCGATCATCCAGGCGCTGCAGGACGCAGGCGCCAAGGTGCGTGCCTATGACCCCGAGGGGATGGCTGCGGCCGAAGCGCTTCTCACCGATGTGGAATATGCCGCCTCCGCTTATGCCGCGGTCGAAGGTGCGGCGGCAGCGGTGATCGTCACCGAATGGGATGCGTTTCGCGCACTCGACCTCCCGCGGATCCGGGCCGCAATGGCCGAACCCCTGCTCGTCGACCTGCGCAACATCTATCGCCCCGCACAGGCGGAAGCCGCAGGCCTGCGCTATGTCGGCGTCGGCCGCCCGGGCCCACCGACGCAGAAAGAAGACACCGCACGCGAGAGGCAGGCAGCATGACAGAGAATAGCCCCATATTGGTGACGGGCGCCGCGGGCTTTATCGGCCACGCGGTGTCCGAACGGCTCCTCGCGCGCGGCGAGCGCGTGATCGGGCTCGACAATTTCACCGACTATTATGACGTTGCGCTCAAAAAGGCGCGCATCGCGCGGCTCGTCGACAATTTCAACTTCCGGCTGATCGACGGCGACATCGCCAGCCCCGGGCTGGTCAGCGAGCTGGTCGAGGCGAACGGCGTGCGCCGGATCGTTCATCTCGCGGCGCAGGCGGGCGTCCGCTACAGCCTCGAAAACCCCTTTGCCTATGAGCATAGCAACCTCAAAGGGCATCTGGCGGTGCTCGAGGCGGCACGCCATGCGGGCAATATCGAACATCTTGTCTATGCCTCATCCAGCTCGGTCTATGGCGACCGCCCGCTCGGCGGCACCGGCTTTCGCGAAGACGAGCCCTGCGCCATGCCGGTCTCGCTCTATGCCGCGACCAAACGCAGCTGCGAGTTGATGAGTCAGAGCTATGCTCCGCTCTATGGCTTGCCGCTGAGCGGGCTGCGCTTCTTCACCGTTTATGGCCCGTGGGGCCGGCCCGACATGGCCTATTTCGGCTTCGCGCAGAAAATCCTGCTCGGCCAGCCGATCGAGGTGTTCGGCGAGGGCCGGATGGCGCGCGATTTCACCTATATCGACGATATCGTCGATGGCGTGGTCGGCGTGCTCGACAAGCCACCGGCTAATGGCGAGCATCGGTTGCTCAACATCGGCGACTGCAATCCCGTCGGGTTGATGGACATGATCGCTCTGCTCGAACGCGCACTCGGCCGTCCGGCGATCAAGCTGATGCGGCCGATGCAGCCGGGCGACGTGACCGCGACCTATGCCGACATTTCGGCGATCAACGCGCTCACCGGATATCATCCGAAGGTGCCACTGGCGCGGGGGATCGAGCGGTTCGTCGACTGGTATGTCAGCGAAATCGAACGCGGACGCAGTCCGATGGCAGCGGTGGCCTGAACGAGGAAATCCGGCGGGGCGCGAGTGGAGTTTGACAATGCTGCAACGGACAAATGCGCCTGCCAGCGAGCTTGCGGCGCCGCCCGTAATCTGCGTAACGGGACTGCGCGGTTTTCCCCATGTGATGGGCGGGATCGAAAGCCATTGCGAGGAGCTGCTGCCGCGCATCAAGGCGCTGTGGCCCGGTCACCGGTCGGTCGTGCTCGGCCGCGCGCCTTATCTGTCCGAGCCGACCGGCGAGCATCGCGGAGTCGAGATCGTCGGCATCCCCTGCCCGCGCTCGCAACATCTGGAAGCCGTCGTATCTACGATGCTTGCCGTGGTTTCCGCGCGCCGGCGCGGTGCCGGGCTGATCCATATTCACGCGATCGGCCCCGGATTGCTGGCACCGCTCGCCCGGCTGCTTGGTCTGAAGGTGGTCGTGACGCATCATGGCACCGATTATCACCGCGCCAAATGGGGGCTCCTCGCGCGCACCGCTTTGCGCGCGGGCGAGTGGCTGGCGCTTACTTTCGCCAATCGGATCATCGCGGTTTCGCCCTCGCTTGCTGCGCAATTGCGGCAGAGCTTTCCTGCGCGCGCACACGCGATCGCCTATATTCCCAATGGCACGTCCGATTTGCCCGGCGATGCCGATCCCGCGCTGGCGCTCGAACGACTGGGGCTGAAGGATGGCAACTTCCACCTCGCCGTCGCGCGGCTGGTTCCCGAAAAGGGCCTCCACGATCTGATCGACGCTTTCGAACGGTCGAACTGCACGGGCAAGCTGGTGATCGCCGGATCCGCCGACCATGAAAGCGAATATGCCCGCGAACTGATGGCGCGCGCCAGCGACCGCGTGGTCTTTGCCGGCGTCCAGTCACGGGCGACGCTCAAATGCCTTTACGAACATTGTGCGATGTTTGTCATGCCGTCCTATCACGAAGGCCTGCCGATCGCGGCGCTGGAGGCGGCGAGTTGTGGCGCGCGAATGCTGTTGAGCGACATACCCGCCAATCTCGACATCGGGCTCGACGCGCCGAACTATTTCCCGGTCGGCGATGTCGCGGTGCTGACCGAGCGGCTGAATGCCGATTGCGCGGAGTTTCAGGTCGACCGCGATGCCGTTCGCGCGCGCTTCAGCTGGGACAAGGCGGCGGAAGATACACTCGACGTGTATCGTGCAACCCTCGCGCCAGATCGACCCGCCCGCCGTCCCGTTACCTCTTCGGGTGCAGTGGAAGTTTAGGCGTCTAGCCGGGCGACGACTTTCGCCCGGTCGTCGGCGGCGATGGATCCGCTGAATTCGATACCCGCGGCGGTCCGCCGTGCCCGGGCAATCGCCGGAAGCCATGCATTCTCCTCCCACTGCCAGCTGCGGATGCGCCAGCGCCCCGGTCCTTCGAACTCGACGGCGAGCGTCGGTCGGCCGGTGCGCTTGGCCTCCACCTCATCTTCTGCCGAGCAGGCGCTGGCGGCGGCGGCGCCCGCGATCGATGTCATGAGCGTTCGTCGGTCCATCGGATAACCTCCATCATCATTGCGCAATCTGAAGCGTGCGCGCCGTGTTGCGACCGGTCGCGCGCCTGATCACCGCCTTGCCCAGTCGCTGTCCGGGCAGCTCGACCAGCTTGTAGGTCAGGAACGCCAGGGCGTAGGTGACGGGCACGACGATCGCCCCGGTCAGCGCGAACCGTCCGATCGCGCTGAGCCCCAGGCCATATTGCCCGATCACCGCCGCTGCGACGGGCTGCAGGATCAGCAGGTGGATCAGATAGGTGCCGTAGGACAGCTCACCCAGCCAATGGAAAGGCCGGCTGCCGAACAAGCGCGAAACCCACCCTATCAGTCCGAGCGAGCGCCAATGGACCAGCGCAAAAAAGCCGAGCACAAGCAGCGCGCGAACCGAGAAATGCAGCAGATCCTGCTCGCCCCCGATCGGGATCGCGGCAAGCAGCATCGCCGCGCCGAGGCGAAGCCAGAGCTGCCCGTGGCTTGCGCCGGGCCCGACGGCGATCAACATGCCCGCGAGGAACAGCTGGAGCTTGAGCGCCAGAAAAGACGGCATCGGATAGTCGAGACCCGCCTCGCCGGCGAGCAAGGCCACAATCACGCTGCCACTCGCGACAAGCAGCGCCGACGGCACCCAGCCGATCCGTCGCCCGAGCAGGATGAGGAATGGAAAGAGCGCGTAGAACTGCATTTCCAGCGCGAGGCTCCAGTCGGGAAGCGGGGTGCGAAAAGCATAGTCGGGCAGCAACCCGAACAGGAAAGTCAGGTGCAGCGCGATATTGGTGAGGCTGGCGTCGTTATAGCGTTCGCTGGGCTGGAGAGCCTGACCAAGGAAGCTGTCGATCGCGACGCGGTCGGCGTAAATCAACGGCCCGGCGATCAGCGCCACCGCCAGCGTCACATAGAAGAGCGGTGCGAGCCGGAAGAAGCGGCGCGTCCAGAAGGACGCCCAGGTGCCGGGCGAGGACCAGTCCTCGCTGCCCGCGCGGAGCCGGTACTGATACATCATCAGAAAGCCCGAGAGGAGGATGAACAGATCGACGCCGAGGTCCGGCTTGCTGATCAATGGCAAACGGAAACCGGTGAGGATCATCATGTGCCCGACCAGTACCCACAGCGCCGCAACCCCGCGCAAGCCGTCCAGACACTCAACCCGCCGAATGTCCATCGCATACCTCCGCAATCGTTCGCCGATGCCCCCTCTGATAGATGCATCGCCGGTCGAAACTCCGCCTAATCGGCCAGCTGCCCCCCGAAGACGATGAAGCGGGCAGGCCTGTGTGCACCGCAACAAAAGCCCGTGGTAAGGACGATCCCGAGGCGAACTCCGTCCGAAATTTCAGCGAGGAAACATGCGGCAGAGAAAGCGGATATTGTTCGCTATCAACTCGCTGGCGGGCGGCGGCGCCGAGCGCGTGCTCGTCACATTGCTTGGCGGATCGACGCCCTGGCGCGAGCGCTATGACATTCACCTCGCGCTGCTCGACGACGAACCGCGCGCCTATGATGTGCCCGATTGGGTCGCGTTTCATCAGCTGGATGCCCGGCATAAATTGCTGCCGAGCCTGACCCAGTTCCATTCGCTCGTGGGGCGGCTCGATCCCGATGCGACATTGAGCTTCCTCACCCGCGCCAACATCGCCAATGGCTGTGCGATGGCTGGGCGCCGCCGGCCCTGGCTGATCAGCGAGCGGGTCAACACCAGCGCGCATCTGGGGAGCGCGCGCGCAGCCAGGGCCATGGTCCGCTTCGTTTATCCGCGCGCCGGACATGTCATCGCGGTGTCCGAAGGCGTAGTCGACGATCTGGCCGCCAACTTCGGCGTGGCGCGTTCGCGTATGTCGGCGATCGCCAATCCCGTCGATCATCGGCGCATCGCCGAACTTGCCGCGACGCCGCCCGCCTTCACCCCCGCCGGTCCCTATATTATCGCCGCCGGGCGGCTGATGCCGAACAAGAATTTTCCTCTTCTCCTGCGCGCCTATGCGCTGGCTGCCCCGCAAGCGCGTCTGGTCATTCTGGGCGAAGGGCCCGAGCGGAACGCACTGGAGGCACTGGCCGCGTCGCTTGGCATAGCCGACCGGGTCGACATGCCCGGCTTTATGGCCAATCCTTTCGCGGTGGTCGCGCGGGCCGAGGCTTATGCGATGCCCTCCAACGCCGAGGGTTTCCCCAACGGTCTGGTCGAGGCGATGGCGTGCGGCGTGCCCGTCGTCGCGACCAATTGCGCGTCGGGTCCGTCCGAAATTCTGGCCAGCCGGTCGCGCGATGCGATCAGCGGCGGGATCGATGTCGAAGCGGGTGCGTTGGTCCCCACCGATGATGTGCAAGCTTTTGCGGCGGCGCTCGGCCGTGTCCTCACCGAACCGCATAGGAGCGTCTGTGGCGAGCGGGCGCGCGAACGCTCGCGGGCTTATGGGGTCGAGCAGGCGGCTGCAAATTACTGGGAACGGATCGAGGCAGCACTCGCGGCGCAATCATCAGCGCCCGAAATCAAAGCCATATCACCATTGCATTCGGGAGTAAGTTCATGAAATGGCACATGCAAATCGCGATGACGGGCGCGCTTGCGCTGCTTGGCGGATGCGCCGGGCAAGCCCCGCTCGCCGGCAGTGGCGCGCCGCCCCCGCCCGCCGCGGCATTCCAGCTATCCCCGGGCGACAAGATTAAGGTCGCGACCTATGGCGAAGAGACGCTCACCGGCGAATTCCAGGTATCACCCGCGGGCACGATCGCCTTCCCGCTGATCGGCGAGGTCAAGGCGGCAGGGTTGCAGACCGAAGAATTATCCAAGGCGATCGAGGCAAAGCTGGGCGACGGCTATTTGCTCGAACCGAAGGTTTCGATCCAGGTCGCCAGCTTTCGTCCCGTCTATGTTCTGGGCGAAGTGAACAAGCCCGGCGAATATCCCTATGCCCAGGGCCTCACCATCCGGGGTGCCGTCGCCAAGGCCGACGGTTTCACCTATCGCGCCAATGAAAAGCGCGTCTTCCTGAAGCGCGCGGGCGAAGCCGGCGAACGGGAATATCCGATGACCGCCGATTTTGCGGTGCTGCCCGGCGATACGATCCGCTTTGGCGAGCGCTATTTCTGATGAACATGGCAACCGCATCGCTGACCCCCGCTCCGGGATCCGAAGACGCCGTGCCCGACGAGAGCGGCAAACCGCATTTGCGCGGCTGCCCGGTGAGCTTTGCCAAGCTGAAGGCACTGCTCGCCGCCGACCTTTATCGCTATGCCGGCCGCGTCAGCCTCGGCGCCTTCGCCAGACATTACGCCTTCACTCCGGGGTATAAATATACGGTGCTGATGCGCACCGCCGGCTGGCTCAAGCTCAAGCGCGCCAAAGCCTTTGGCCTTTATCCCTTTGCCAAATGGATGCTGCTGCGCGCGCGTTACAAATATGGTTTCGCTATCCCCGAATATATGGAGATCGGGCCGGGGCTGTTCCTCAACCGCTTTGGCGGCTTTTATTTCCATGGCGACACGGTGCTGGGTAACAATGTTAACATCACCCACGGCGTCGTGCTGGGTTATATGAACCGCGGCAGCCGCCGCGGCGCGCCGGTGATCGGCGATCGTTCCTTTCTGGGATCGGGCGCCAAGGTGATCGGCGGTGTTCACGTCGGCAGCGAGGCCGCGATCGGTGCAAATGCCGTCGTGACCAAGGATGTGCCCGAGCGCGGCGTGGTGGGCGGAATTCCCGCGAAGCTGCTGTCGGATCAGGGATCGGACGGCTATATCAATCGCCTCGCCCCGCCCCATCTGCTTGCGGCGTGTGAGGGCGCGCTCTTCGGGGCGCGCGAAACGAAGCCGAAACCAAAGCCCGTCTTACAGGCCTGAAAAGGTCACCCCAACCGAGACACGATTGTCCGAAAACGCCCGGCCCGCCGTGGCGCCCCAGCTCGACTGGGTACGCCGTTGCAGATCAAGCCGCAACGCCATCCGCTTGCTCACCAGCCAAGACGCACTGCCGCGCCAGTTCCAGCGGTCGTCGCGCCGGTCGATATTGTTGAAATCGCGCTTCTCCAGCTCACCGCCCGCGCTGATGATCAGGTTGCGCAGCAGTTCGTAATCGGCGCGCAGCGTCATATTGGTGGCGAGATAGCCGGTCGCGCCATTGACGCCAGTTTCGCGGATACCGCGGTCGATCGTGCCGGTGATCGTCACCAGCGGGGTGAGGAAATAGGCAAGCTCGCCGCGCACCAGAAAGCCCGAGACATCCTCATACTCCACCGGGCGGTAATCCTGATGGAGATAGCCGAGCCGAAGGGATCCGCGCGCCTTCCGGCCCAGTTCGAAGCTGGCCCCCGCCGCAAGATCGAAGCCAGTGGAATCGCGCGCCGCCACCGGGCCGGTGCGCTCGCGATAGTCGCGTTTATTGGCCGAGCCGGCGACGAACAGCGAGATGCTCGGGCTCAGCGCATATTCGCCGATCGCCGTGCCGGTGTAGGTCGTGTGATCGCGGAAATCCTGATCGATCGGGGTGCCGTCAGGGGTCTCGCTATCCGCATAATTGCGGTTCTCGACATCGATCACGCCGCGCACGCGCAGCCGGTTGAAAACATGGGTGTAGGTTGCCGTCCCGCCGCTCCGCGTGAAGCGGATCGGCCGATCCGCCTGCGTCGGGCTGTCGGGCGAGACGCGCTCCTGACTAAAGCGCCCGCGCCGCAGCGTGAGGCCCAGCGTGTCCGAATTACTGATCGTATAGATTGCCCCGGCATTCAGCGCATATTGGGTGGAATTCTCGCTCGCGCGTTCGGCATGGCGCAGAAGGTCCAGCTCGCCATCGAGTGACAGTTTGAGGTTCGGCGACGGCCGCACCAGAGAGAAGCGCGGGCGGATTCGCAAATAGGCGTCGCCGATCCGGTTGTCCGGCTGCGCATAGAGATTGTCGTCATAACCGGCGCCGATCGCGATCCGCGGCATCAGTTCGAGTGTCCCGACGTGGATCGGCTCGGGCGTGTAGTCGGGCCGGCGGCGTTCGAGTACGCCGACATTGCGGTCGCGCCCGAAACTATTCTCGGTGGAAACCGATCCGAGCCCGTCGGTCGCATCCGATTGCTGCGCGAGCGCGGGCACCGCCAAGCCGCAACTGCTGAGCAGCGCCAAGGTGACAGCCCGTCTCATCGACGGCCCAGCGTGACGAGGATCGGCGCATGATCCGATCCGGTCGCGGGCAGCCGACGCGCCGACACCAGCCCCCAATCGGGTCCGGCGTACAGCTGGTCGATCGGCAAGACGGGAAAGGCACGCGGCCAGCTTGGCAGCGCGCGCGTCATGCGGGTCAGCGGTGCGAAGGCGCGATCCTGCTCACGCATCGCCGCAGCCCAAGGGGTAAGGTTCATGTCACCTGCAACGATTAACCGGTCGCGATTGATCCGTACCAGCGCCCGCGCCACATCCCGCCTCTGCACCGCCTGATCGCGCGAAGTCGGCCATGGGTAGTGAAATGTCGTCACGGTGAAGGGGCGCCCATCAGGCGCCGCGATCCGCGCCCAGAGCATCGGCGGGCCGAATTTCCGTCCTGCGGCGTCTTTCAGGAAATAGTCGCTGTCCATGATCGGCCAGCGGGAGAAGATGGCAAGGTCGCAGCCCGGCGGGCATTTCGTGGCATAGGCAAAATGCTGGCGCAGCGCCGCGAGCATCGGGCGAAAATTGCCATCGACTTCCTGAAGCATCACGACATCGGCCCGGGCGTCGACGATCGCCTGCGTAGTATCGGCGGGATCGCGGTTGCTGCGCCATATATTGTGAGTGAGCAAACGGATCTGCGGGGCGCCTTTCGTTGCCGCCGGAATCTCGCGCGTTAGTTCCGGCATCACGCCGATCGCTACCGGCAGCAGGCAGAGGATGGCCGCCGCGATCGTCCAGCCCGGACGCCGCCCGGCAAGCAGCAACCCCAGCGCCGCCGTCACGCCGAACAGCGGCAGGAAAGATGCCAGCGCATCGAGTAGCGGCACGAACGCGCCGGCGAGCGAGAACCATGCAGCAAGGCACGACCCGCCGGTCAGCAGAGCGCCAAAGGTGCGGACGAGTTTCACCCGCGGGCAAGCAGCCGGTTGCGCAGGGCGTGGCCGGATTGCCGGAGCGATGCGGGGATCAGCTTTGCCGCGAGCAGCAACGCCGCGGCGCCGGCCCCTTCGGGCAGATAGAGATCGCCCAGCCGGATCGTTGTCCGGCCCGGATATTTCATCGCGTAGCGCGCATAATGCGCGATCTCCTGATTCACGAGCCGCCGCAGGAGTAGCGCCTCGCGCGCCGTCGCACCCGCGAGCATCCCCCGCGCGGTGTCGACGATGCAGGGCAGATCGAGCGTGGTGGTCGATTTGCTGACCTTGTTATCGCTGTCGCGGTGGAAAACGGCCGTGACGCGCGGATCGTAGCGCAGCCTGCCCCTGGCGATCACGCGCAGCCACAAATCCTTGTCGCCGCCGCGCACCGCGCGCCCCTCGGGGAACAGCCCCGCCTGACACAGCGTGTCGCGGCGGATCGCGATCGCGCCGGTCCACATGGGGCATTCGCGCACGGCAAGCCACGCATCAAGAAAATCGGCGAAATCGAGGCTGCGCGACTGCTGAAGCTGCGGCGCGATCCGCTGGGGCTGCGAGCGGCCCTCGAACCTGTGGTCGAACCGCGTCGCCACCGCGCACACCTCCGGGTCGGCCGCGATCCCTTCGGCCAGCGCAGCGAGGTGCCCGGGGTGCCAGAGGTCGTCCGCATCGAGAAAGGCGATCCAGTCGCCGCGCGCCGCATGGATGCCCATGTTGCGCCCGGCATAACCGCCCGGACCGGGCGTCGGCAGATCAAGCAGCTTGATCCGCGCATCGCCGATCGCCGCGACCAGATCGCGCCCGCCGTCGGTCGAACCATTGTCGATCACCAATATCTCGTGCGCGGGTACAGTCTGGGAGAATATGCTTTCGATTGCCGCGCGCACATGCGCGGCCTTGTTGTAGAGCGGCATGACCACGGAAAAACATGGGGTGGATGGGGGCGTAATCATCAGTCGCGCGCAGCCTTTCGTCCCCCGGCAAGATTGAGATATTCGCTGACCGCCACCCCGGCGAGCTGCAGCGTCAGCAACATCACGGCAAGCCGCCGCCCGATCGAAAGGTCGCGGGAGATCGCCGCCCGGCGCAGCCGCCGGACCGTATCGATTGCGGTTATGCCCAGCACATGGGCAAGGCGCGGGCGCCGCGCCGTGCGGTCCCAGCGCCCACCGCTCAGCCGCTGGCGCTTGCGCACCAGATCGGCGCGGCTTGCCCGCACGGGGTGACGCACCACCATCGCGGGGACATAGACGAGCGGAGCGCCGGCTTCGCGGATGCGCAGCGCCATCTGCCGGTCGCCGCCCGACTTCAGCGCTGCATCGAACCCGCCCAACTGGCGAAGCAAAACCGTCTCGCTCGCCCAATTGGCCGTTGCGCAATTGCCGCGCGCAGCGTGGTTCTGCGGAAAGCTGAACAGCCGCTCGTAATCGCCGAACACCTCGCGCTCCGGCGCAATCTCGTCGAACAGCTCGATCTTTCCGGCAAGCACGCCGAACCCCGGATTTGCGTCCGCCGCGCGCAGTATCTGTTCGAGCCAGTCTGGCGCGGGCTCGCAATCGGCGTCGGTAAAGGCCGTGATCGGCGCCCGGACCCGCTCGATGCCCATATTGCGCGCAACATAGGAACCGGGCCGCGTCTCTTCCAGCAAGTCGACCCCCGGATAACGGCGCGCAATCTCACGCGTTGCGTCGTCCGATCCATTGTCGACGACGATGATCTGATAGGCATTCCGCGCGAGTGTCTGCCGCGCGAGCGCGTCGAGACAGCGGCCGAGTACGGCCTGTCCATTCCATACGGGTATAATGATTGCGACTTGAAACATAGATAGGCCTGTCCAGTGCCCCCGCCGCGGCTCAATCGGCCTCCTGACCGGCCCGGGTCAATCGCATGCTGCACCTGCGAAGACGAGCCGCCCCGTTGACCGGACGACTGGAGCCGAAGCGACTTCGCTCTCAAATAATTGCCCGCTACCAAGGATCGCCTTGGAGCCATCATCGGTTCTGTACTGCGCAAGACAGGTCGCGGTGCTCAGTAGGAGGCGCATATTCGTGGGTGATCCCCAGCCCGAATCGGGCGAAGCCGCCGAAATTCTGGTGGTGTCGCTTGAAACAGCCGTGGCGCGCCGGGAGGCGTTTGCCGCGCGCGCCGAAGAGACATCGCTTGCCTGGCGTTTCTTCGACGCCTGCACCAGCCCCGCGCCGGGAATGACGATCGACGAGCCCGCCATCCGCCGCAACAAGGGCCGGCCGATGAGCAAGGGCGAGATCGGCTGCTATGCCAGCCATTTTTCGATCTGGCAGGACATGATCGCGCGCAATGTGCGGCAGGCGATCGTGCTGGAAGACGATACGGTGGTCGACTGGGCCTACCTCGAACCGCTGGCGCGTACCGACCTGCATGCCGAGGGCATCGACTATCTGAGGCTTTATGCCAAGAAGCCGACCTGGCAGCGTGTGGTGCGGCGCGATTTCCTGCAGCACTCGCGCACGATCGTCGAACTGATCGGGCTGGCATATGGCACCCAGGGCTATGCGATCACGCTCGAGGGGGCGCGGCGGCTGGCCGCGCATTGCCAGATCGTTCGCCGCCCGATCGACGACGAAATGGACCGATCATGGGCGCACGACCTGCCGAACCTCGCGCTTTATCCTGCGCCGATCCTGGAGGCTGCGGTCGTCTCCGACATCGGCAATTCGCGCTTCGGACCCAAGACCGATCCGCTCTATCGCTCGGCGAAACAAAAGGTCTGGCGCCATGTCGAGCGTGCGCGCATGCGGATGCTGAAAGCGAGACGCCTGCTTGACCGCTGACCTCCCCGCCCGCTTTGACGAGGGCTTGCGCGCGCGCAGTCGCAGTTCGATCGGATGGACGATCACCCGCTTTCTGTCGGACCAGATCTTCTCCTTCATCGTCTTCGTGATTCTCGCGCGCCTGCTCGCGCAGGCCGATATCGGCGCTTTTGCGGTGATGGCGGTGACGGCCGAAGCGTTCCGCATCATCGCCACCGCCGGACTGGTCCAGACGATCGCGCGAAAGGACAAGCTGAGCCCGGCGTTCCTCGACACCATCTATCGATCGCAACAGGGGTTTTCCTTCCTGTCTGCGGCCCTGATCATCGCGCTCGCGCAGCCGATCGCGGACTGGATGGACGCGCCGCACATCGCCCTGCCCCTTATGGCGATGAGCCTCGCGCTGCCGATTTCGTCCTTTGGCGCCACCCATCTGGCGCTGCGTCTGCGCGAGTTCGGGCACCGCACCACGGCGCTTCGCTCGGTCGTCGGCGGACTGATCGGCGGGACCTGCGCGGTCGCTGCGGCCTTCGCCGGGCTGGGGCTGTGGAGCCTCGTCATCCAGCGCCTTGTCACCGAGATCGTCGGCGTGGTCCTGTCGCGCGCATCCTATGACTGGAAGCCCGGCTGGCAGTTCGACCTTGCGATCCTGCGCGGCAATCTGCTGCTCAACGCCAGCCTGATCTATGTCCAGCTCGCCTTCCTTGCGACGGTGCGCGTGCAGGAAATGGCGATCGGCGCCGGGATTGGGCTCGCCGCCGTCGGCGTCTATCGCACCGCTTGGCGCACCGTCGAGCTGATCGGTCGCGGCGCGATCCAGCCCTTCACCCAGGTCGCGGTACAGACGCTGGCGCGCGTGAAGAATGATCCCGCCGAACTGCGCGAGGCCTATCGCTGGATGATCTCGGGCTCCGCCGCGCTGTCCTTTCCCGCGCTGGTCGGTTTCGGTGCGCTGGCACCGGTCGCGATCCCCACCGTGTTCGGGGCAAAATGGGCTGAAGCCGGCGAGCTCGCGCAGATCTTCGCATTCATGGCGGTGCCCTTCACGCTCAACTTTTTCGCCTCGCCCTCGCTCAGTGTATTGGGCGCGTCGCGCAGCCTGATATCGCTGTCGACAACCCAATTGGTTCTTGGCGTAGCCCTGACACTCGCGGCGCTGCCTTATGGGCTTTTCGCTGTCGCCATCGCCTATGTCGGGCGCGCCTATCTGACCTTGCCAATGCAGATCTGGCTGCTCCGCCGCGCTTCGGGCATCCGTCCGGTCGATAGCTTGCGCGCGGTCGGCGCGCCGCTGATCGCCTCCACCCTGATGGGCGTGATGCTGGCGATTTCGATGCGGTTTCTCGACGCGCATCTGCCGGGCTGGCAGTTGCTGCTGCTGCTCACCGCGGCCGGCGCGCTATTCTATGCGATCGTCCTGCTCGCCATCTCCGGGCCATGGCGCAGTCGCCTTCTGTCTATATTCAAACTCGTCAGAAAGGGTCGTGTATGACCAAGAAGACCGCCGACCAGCTGGTGGGCGAACTCGCCAGAAATTTCACGCGGGTGCTCGATTCCGTTTTGCCATCGGGCGCGCTGGCGCTGGTCGACTTTCCCGATCACTCCAATGTCGGCGATTCGGCGATCTGGCTCGGCGAGATGGCTTATCTGCGCAAACGGAACCGCCTTCCCGCTTATTATTCCGCGATCGCAGATTTCGACGACGCCGCGTGCGAGGCCGCGATCGGAGATGGCCCTGTCCTGATCCATGGCGGCGGCAATATGGGCACGCTGTGGCCCCGGCATGAAGCGTTTCGCCTCCACCTCCTTCGCACGCATCGCGGCCGCCCGATCGTCCAGATGCCGCAGTCGATCCATTATGCCGATCCCGCCGCAGCGGCCGAAATGGCCGAGGCGATCCACGCGCACGGCCGGTTCACCCTGCTGGTCCGCGACGCCCGCTCGCTCGCCTTCGCGCAGGAGCATTTCGATTGCGCGATCCATCTTTGTCCCGATGCCGCGCTGATGCTCGGCCGCCAGCAGCGCGACCCGGCGACCACGCCGGCATTCGCGCTGCTCCGCACCGATCATGAGCGCGCGGCCGGTCAGACCGGCACACTCCCCGCCGGTGTGATTGCCGATGACTGGCTGGAAGAGGATCCTGCGCAGAAGCGCTATCTTCGCCTGTCGCTGGGGCTTGGCCGCCTCCTCACGCGCGATCCGATGACGCAGCGCGCGACGCGGCAGCGGCGTCTGGCGGAATGGCGGCTTCAGCGCGGCCTCGCGATGCTGTCCGCCGGTGAGCTGGTCGTCACCGACCGGCTCCACGCGCATATTCTCTCACTGCTGCTCGATATTCCGCATGTTCTGCTCGACAACAGCTATGGGAAAGTCGCCGGCTTCGCGGACCAATGGACCGGTGATTATGCGGGCCTGATGCGCGCGACCAGCTGCACCGATGCCTTTGAAACCGCGCTGGCTTGCCGCGCTCCGCAGATCGTCGACGGCTGAAAACGCGCCGACCGCCTCAATAGGCGTTGCGGTGCGTCAACACCTGCGCGGTGCGCACCAGGATCGAAATATCGCGGAGCAACGACCAGCCCTGCTGATATTCAAGATCGGCCTCAAGCCGGTTGACGATATCGCGCTTGGTATTGGTCGCGCCACGAAAACCGCGGATCTGGGCGAGGCCCGTGATGCCGGGTTTGAGCGCATGACGATGCCAATACTGCCGATCCACGCGCCAGAATAATTCATCCCCGGCGGTCGAACCCAGCGCATGCGGGCGCGGTCCCACCAGGCTCATCTCGCCGGACAAGACGTTGATCAGCTGGGGCAGTTCGTCGATGCTCGTCATCCGGATCAGCCGGCCGACGCGCGTGATCCGATCGTCGTCACGGCTGGCCGAGCGCGCGCCGTTCGCGTCGGTCGTCTCGACGCGCATGCTGCGAAACTTCAGGATCCGGAAGATACGATTTCCGCGCCCCATCCGCTCCTGACGAAAGAATACGGGCCCCGGCGAGTCGAGCTTGATCGCGATCGCCACCAGTACCAGCAACGGAAACAGCAGCAGCAGCGCCGGGACCGTCACCGCCAGATCGAGCGCACGTTTCTTGACCCGATTGGCACGATTGAGCGGCCCCCAGGACACCACAAGCGTCGTCACCCCGCCCCATTGCCGCGTGGTGAGCGGGCCCAGCTGGGCGATCTCGGGCATCACAATTTCACCCAGAATATTCACGCCTTTCAGCGCCCGCGCCCATTCCACCTTCCGCTCCGGCGCACAGACGATCGTCACCCGGTCGTAATCCTGCAGCACCGTACCGAGGCGATCGAGCATATAGGGGTCGTCAAGATTGGTGCAGAGCCCCGTCGCCCGTGCGTCGATAATGTCACGGCCCAGATAGGATGCCGGCACATTCGCCCCATCGAGAATGACCAGTTCGGCGGTCATCTTTCCAAAGGCCCGGCGCACGATATGGCAGACCAGCAATCGCTGTGCGACCAGCAGCATCAGCGCGGTCACCATGCCCATGCCGACCGCGAAGCGCGGCACCTTGCCGGTCACCCGGAGCGAGAAGGCGACGAGCAGGAAGACGAGCAAGGTGGTCGCGAACGAAATCAGCGTCTGGCGGCAGCTTTTGACCGGGTGGGTCAGACACCGCGGATTATAGGCCTGATTCTGAAAGGCAATCGCGGCATGGACGAGCAGCGCGCCCAGCATAGCCGTCCAAAGTCCGTCCGAAACATGTCGCGGTTCTTCGATTATCAGCGTCACCGCAAAGCCGAACATCAACGCCACCGCGTCCAATGCCATCAGCCCCAGACAGAGCCATATCTTGGCATTACGCGGCGCCGCTTTTGCCGGCAGTCTTCGAACGGGCGCGCCGTGGAGCGCCAAGTCGATCCTGGTCATGGGATGGGGGACTCCCTAGGTTCAAGTAATCTTGTTGCAATGCAACATGTCTTGAGCGCGAGGGAATACAAGTCGGCAGCGCGAGTATGTGCCGGATACAGGACGATCCGTTCGGGGGCTTGTCTGCCGGCGATTTGGCGTTTGCCATGGTCCCGTCCGGACAAAGCCACGCAATCGCCGGGAGGCGCCGCGCCCCGTCACATATCGGGGATCGCGGATCGCCAGTTTCTGCCTGGAGTCACGGCCGATAGGGTATGGCGTCGGGCCGGATAACACCGGCGTCGCGCGCATATTGGTCCCAAGCGGCCGCGAGCGCGGCCTTGCGTTCGGGATCGTCGAGCGACAGGTCGCGGGTTTCGCCGGGATCGCGAGCGATGTTGAACAACCTCCACTCGCCGTCGCCGGTGTCGGTGATTTTCCAATCGCCGCGGCGATAGGCGCGCGACCCGAACAGCTCCGCCCCGACACCATCTTCGGGACCATAGATGCGCGCAGCGGCGTCGCGCAGCCAAGCGGCCCACGATCGACCGGTGATCGGCCGGACCTTGCGCCCTTCGACATCGGTGGCGCCCGCATCAGCGCCGGCAAGGTCGAGCAGGGTTGGCGCGATATCGGCAACCGACAGATATTGCGCGTCGGCGCCTTGCCTGTGCGGGATGCCCGCACCGCTGATGAATGCAGCCGCCCGGGTGCCGCCTTCGCTTTGATAGCCTTTGGTCAGCCATGACGGCGCGGTCGCGGCCTGCGCCCAGCCCGCGCCATAGGTGAGGTAGGAGGTCGCTGCGCCGCGATTGGCAAAGCTGTTGTCGGCGCCCTTCGCATAACGCCCGAGCATTTCAGCACCCGTCGTTTCGATATCGAGCGCCTCGGCGCCGTTGTCGGCGAGAAAGACGATAACGGTGTTGTCGAGCTCACCCGACGCGCGCAGCGCCTCGATCACACGCCCGACATTCTGATCGAGCCGGTCGACCATTGCGGCATAGATTTCCATATTGCGCGCGGCGAGCCGCTGTTGCCCGGCGGTCAGCGAATCCCAGCTGCCGTCGCGGTTACGCGGCGTATGCGGCGTGACGTCCTTCGCCAATATGCCCAGCGCACGCTGACGCGCCAGCCGCCGTTCGCGCAGCACGTCGAACCCGGCATCATATTGTCCCTTGTAGCGCGCAATATCCTCCGGCGGCGCCTGTAGCGGCCAGTGCGGCGCGGTGAAGGCGAGGTAGGCGAAAAAGGGCTTCTCCCCCTTCCCTGCCGTCGGTCGGTCGCCGAGGAAGTCGATCAGCCGGGCCGCGAAATAGTCACTGGAGTAGAAATCCGACGGCAGGTGCGTCACCGGCTTGCCGTCCTCGCGGTAGGTCGCGGTGCCGCCCTTTGCGGGATCGGCATCGGTGCCGAAATGATTATGCCCCCCCTGAAGCAGGGCAAAGCTGCGATCGAAACCGCGCGCGTGCGGATCCTGCGCTTCGGTCAGGCCGAGGTGCCATTTTCCCGAGAGCAAGGTGCTGTAGCCATGGGCCGACAGTCTTTCGGCGATCGTTGCGACATCGCTGCGCAAATGACCTTCATAGCCCGGCCGCCCCTTCTGGTTCGGCCGGATCATCTCCGCCATCGTACCAAGGCCTGCCAGATGATTGTCGGTGCCCGACAACAGCATCGATCGGGTGGGCGAACAGGTCGGCGCGGTGTGAAAACCGGAAAGCCGGATGCCCGCCAGCGCGAGCTTGTCGAGATGCGGCGTCCGTATCTCGCCCCCGAACGCCCCTATGTCCGAATAGCCGAGATCATCGGCAACGATCACCAGAAAATTGAGTCGCCGCTCCTTCGCCTGTGCGGGGACAAAAGACAGCCATGCCCCTGCGATGGTGGACAGAAACAGAGTGGAGAGTCGGCGGCGATCGGTCATTCGAAACATCCCTGGAAAATAGAAAAGGGCCGGCGCGCCGCGGGCGAATGGAACCCGGGCGCGCCGTAGAGGGGACCGGCGCAGTCAGAGGAAGGGAGAGGATAACCGCAGGCGCCGGCCCGGTTCGTCAGGCAGGTTCGTATTGAACCGCCTTGTCCTTGCGCACCGTGCGGCTCTTGCGTCCGTCGATCGCGACCGGAATTTCGCCCGCGATCGTCGCGCGGCGCAGCGTCCGGCGTTGCAGCCCGAAATCGGCGGTCGCACGGTGCTGGGTCGACTGATTGTCCCAGATGGCAACATCGCCTTCGCGCCAGCGCCAGCGCACGACATTTTCGGGCTTGGTGATATGATCCTGCAGCGTCTGGAACAGCCGCGCGCTGTCGGTGGCGTTCAGTCCGACGAACTGCTTGACAAAATGACCGAGCAGCAGGCTGCGCTGGCCGCTGACCGGATGGACGCGGACGACGGGATGCTCGGTTTCATAGACGGTCGAGGCGAAGACATTGCGATGCTGGGCGATGCGGTCGCGCGCCGTATCGTTATCGGGCGCGCTTTGCAGGATTGACGCATAATCATAGAGGTTGGTGTGCGTGGCCCACAAATTGTTGACCAGCTGGCGCAGAACCTCCGGCAAGCCTTCATAAGCGGTTTCGCCATTCGCCCATTGGGTGTCGCCGCCCGCTTCGGGGATGGTGAGCGCGCGCAGGATCGACGCCTTGGGATAGGCATCGACGAAGGTGACATCGGTGTGCCAGCTCGACGCCGCATAGCCTTCGCGGCTGTCGAGTTCGAGCAGGTAGCGCGACCCTTCGGCGACGGGCACCGTCGGATGCGCAATCGGATCGCCAAGCAGCGCGGAGAAATCCTCATGCTCTTCGTCCGTCAGATGTTGCTGGTCGCGGAAGAACAGCACCTTGTGGCGGACGAGCGCGGCCTGGATCGCCTGTACTGTCGCTGCGGGCAGATCACCCGACAGCTGCACATTGTTGACGATCGCGCCAATCGTGCCCGTCACGGGAGTGACGTCGAGATCGATGCTCTTGTCGCGGGCGTTGGCATAGCTGTTGTGAAGGTTAGTCATGGTCAGTCTCCTTTGGGGTTGGGATGCGTTGGAGGGGGCGGGATCATTCGGCGAAGGCGTAATCGGGCGGTCCCGGATCGAGCTGTCGGCGAATTTCGGCGTGCGCTGCCTCGTCGAGCGGGAAGCGCGCGATGAGGGCGGCGGACAAGGCGTGGGCGATGGCGGGGCCAAGGGCGAAGACGAGGAGCAGGCCGGTCAATGCTTCGGGGCTGTTTGCCACCTTGGGATCGAAACCCAGCCAGCTGACGAGCGGCAATGCGATGCCGACCGCGACCGCGGTCGCGGTCTTCCCGGCTAGGCTGAACACCGAATAATAAAGCCCGGTGCGGTCCTCCCCGCTGTCGAGCCGGTGCTTGTCGGCAACATCTGCGACGATGGCCCGCAGCATCAGATTGCCCGATCCCTGCGCAAGCCCCTGCGCCAGCGTCAGCGCGAGCAGCAGTCCGAAGGTGTCGGGGGTGACGAGGAGCAGCGACAGGTTGATCCCGACCTGCACCAGCTCGCCCGCCACCGCGGTGCGATGCTTGCCATAGCGGCGCCCGATCTTGAGCCAGATCGGTCCGGCGAAGACGCCAAATACGAACTGGAACAGGAACAGTCCGCCTGCCCACTCCGGCCGCCCCATGTAGAAGCTGACGAAGAAGACGATCAGCGCGGCGCGGATATTCTGCGCGAGCGTCACCGCAAAATCGGACGCGAGGACGCGCAGCAGCAGAGGTTCGCCAGTGATCGCGCGGATCGTTTCCCTGAGGCTGGGTTTGCCGACCGGCAGCGGGGGCAACGGCGGCTCCTTGAGTGCGGTCAGCGTCAGGAACAGCGCGGGGACGATCGACAGCAGGACGAGCGCACCCATCAGTGTCAGCTGAAGTCGGCCGTCGCCGGGACGCAGCTGATCGGCGATCGTCGGCAGGATCAGCGTCAGCAACAGCGCACCCGACGTCACGACGGTCTGATAGGTCGCGATGCGCGTGCGCTGATGATATTCGCCTGACACCTCGCCCGACCACGCCTGGAACGGGATCTGCACCGCCGTCCAGCCGAGATAGAAGAAGAAGAGGATGATCCCGAGTGATAGCGGCGTCACGCCAAAGGGCGGGAAGAAGAGGAAGATCGACGAAAGGCCGAAGACCACGCCGCCGGCCGCGATCCACGGCTTGCGGCGGCCATAGCGGCTGCGCGTGCGGTCGCTGAGCGACCCCATCACCGGATCGGCGATTGCGTCCCACAGCCGACCGAGCAGGAAGATGACGCCAATCACGGTCAGTGACAGGCCATAATCGCGCGCATAAATCGCGGGAAGATAGACGCCGAGCGGGAGGCCGGCGGCGGCGAGCGGCACCGCGATCGCGGAGAAGCGCGCGAGCTCGGCGGCGGTGGGGGGCGACGCGCCGCTCATCACAGCTTCGTCCTGAGCGTCGCGCCGATCGTGCGCGGTTCGCCGATCAGCGCGGTAACGATGCCGGTGTTTTGCGCCGACAATGTCTGGAAATAATCCTTGTCAAACAGGTTGCGCGCCCAGATCGACAGGTCGAGCAACCCGTCGTCGGTGCGGATACCGATCCGGGCGTTGGCGATGCCAAAGCCGGGGACATCGGCGTAGCGGCTGTTGCTCGACGAGGTGTTGAAGGTCGAACGGTGCGAGTAATCGGCATGTCCGTAGAGCGAGAGGTCGCGTCCGCCGAGCGCGCCCAGCGGCGCCGACGCATCGCCGCCGAATGTGTAGGTGAATTTGGGAACCCCGGGCAATTGCGCGCCGGTCAGATCCTGTTTTCCGTCGAGGTTCAGCCGCTCGGGCGCCTGCGGCGCATTGCGATAATCGCTATAAGTCGTGTCGGCATAGGCAGCGGAGGCATAGAAGCTCAGTCGCTGGGTCGGTGAGACCGACAAATCGCCCTCGATCCCGCGAGACCGCACGCCGGGAATATTGGCAATATATTGGCGGAAATTGACGGTATTCGCAACCTGTTCGGTAATCGCGGTCTGGTAATCGCTGATCTCCGTCCAATAGCCCGCGACGTTGAGCGTCACCGCGCGATCGAGCCACTGGGTCTTGATACCGAGTTCATAACTGTCGACCTTTTCGGGCGCGACATCGGGGTCGATCCCCGCCGGCAGGCTGGTCAGGTTGAGCCCGCCCGACTTGTTGCCGCGCGAGTAGGAGGCATAGGCGAGCGCATCGTCGGCGAACTGCCACGACAATGTCGCGAGCCCCGACAGGCTGTTGTCGCTGAAGCTGGTCGAAACATTCGCATTGGTGGGGTTGAATTGCTGGCGAATGAGCGCGGCAGGTCCGGCGATATTCGCCGGCAAGGTCGCGAGATCGATGCCCGCGACATGATATTGATTGAACGAACCGCTCTTCTTTTCATGCGTGTAACGCAGGCCAGCGGTCAGCGTCAGCCGGTCGGTGAGTTTCCAGTCGAGCTGGCCGAACAAGGCATAGCTTTTGGTGCGCGGGTCCGAGGTCGAATTCGCCTCGAAACCATTAAGCGCAGCTTCCCACACGGCGAGCGGGATCGGCGACGTCGCGGGCCGGTTCCAGAGGGCCGCGGCGGGACCATAGGCGCTGGCCCCCTTCCCCCGGATTACCTGCCAGAAATAATAAGCGCCGACGACATAGTTGATCGGACCGCTATTGTCGGAAGCCAGCCGGATTTCCTGGCTGAACTGACGCTGGCGGTTTGACTGCTGTGCCTTTGTAATGACCGGAAGAGACGTGGAGTCACCGTCGTTTGCGGGGTTCCAGTCCCACCAGCGATAGGCGGTGATCGAGGTCAACTTCGCCGCGCCCAAATCCCAGTCGAGCTGGCCCGAGACGCCATATCCGTCCATGTTCGACTGATAATGGCTGTCGGCCTGGCCCTGCCGCGCGAAGGGATCGATGGTCGGGAACACATAGCCGGGAAAGCGCGCCGCGCGCTCGGCGAAACTGTTCGGGATGGCGCCGCCATTCTCGTAAGTGCCAAAATAATCGGCAAAAATATTGAGGACATGGTTCTGTTTCTGGCGCGCAAAGTCGCCGATGATCCGCAGCTCCACATCGGACGAGGGCGTCAGCAGCAACTGTCCGCGCACGCTCCAGTTCGAATAATCCTGCGCGCGCTCATTCTGGGTTGTGTTGTAAAGGAAGCCGCGCCGTTCGGTCGACGAGCCGCTGATCCGCACGGCGAGCAGATCGTCGATGATGCCGCCCGAAACCGATCCGCGCAGCTGGTAATAGCCATAATCGCCAACGCTCGCCTCGCCCGAAAATTCGGGATCGAAGCTCGGCTTCTTCGAACTGATATTGATCGCGCCGGACGTCGTATTCTTGCCGAATAGCGTCCCCTGCGGACCGCGCAGCACTTCAATCTGTGCCAGGTCGACAAGATCGAACTGCGACTGGCCAACCCGGCCGTAATAGACATTGTCGATATAGAAGCCGACGCCATTCTCGAGCCCGTCGTTGGTCAGCGCGACATTGCTGCCCAGCCCGCGGATGTTGATATTGGTGTTGCGCGGATTGAAGCTGAACACCTGAAGGCTCGGGACGATCTGCTGGACCTGCGTCAGCGTATAATTGCCTGTCTGCTCGAGCGCGGCGGCGCCGATGACCGACAGCGCGATCGGCACGTCCTGCGCGCTTTCGTCGCGGCGGCGCGCCGACACGATGATTTCATTGCCATAATCGGTGTCGTCGAGACGCGTGGGAACTTCGGCTTCGGCGCCGACGCCCACTGCTTCGGCGGTCGTGTCGGCGGTCGTTTCCGCCGCAAGCACCGGCGCGGCGGGTATCAGAAGGGCGGCGCCGGCCAAAAGCTTCAGACGATGTTCGGGAGAGAAAGCGGTCATTATATGATGTCCCCGGGCGGCGTTTGCGCCCCCTTTTTGATGTGATGAATCGCGGCGCGGTGCGCCGCACCGGATCGGGCAGCTGCCAGCCCGGTCCCCCACAGCGCACGGGCGGCGCTGCGCAGGGACGCAGGATAGCGAGCCAGATCCGACAGGTCGGATTGGGTCAGCAAAGGCATGATTTTCCCCGGCCGGCGCGCAGAACGCGCCGGACATGTCGTCGCAACGCCCCGCGTGAGGAGGCGCGACTGGAGATTTGGGAGGCGTCGCTGCGCGGAACGGGATGCGGTCAGTCCGCTATCCCACGCACAGGATCGACGATCGTCTAAATGTTGGTGCTACACATATGCATCGCAATAACCCCTTATCTGGAGGGGGAACGCAATGCCTGGCGATGTCGCCCGAGCATCACGCGCTTTAGCCGTTGGTAACGCGGAGCAAGCTGCTTCCCGATCAAAAGCCGCGGGTCGAGGGGGAGAGCCCGTTGCCCGTCTCGACCAGTCCCGAGCAACAAAGTCAACTTAAACGATTGATATTTGATTCGTCAACGATCGAGGCCCGTTTTTGCGACGAAGAAAATCTTTCGGGCGGCGAGCCGAGGCTTATCGGTCCCGTCCTGTCGGCCTATTCCGCAAATTCGGCGAGCATGATGTCGGCAAGCCCCGGCGCGATGCCGACGCGCCGCACCAGCATGAGTTCGAAATCGGCCTCGAAGTCATCGATCGGCATGAACGACAGGCCGTTGAGGCCGAGCCTTTGAAGCGACGCGGGCGCCAGAATAACCCCCAGTCCGGCGGCGGCAAGGCTGGCCGCACTGATATAATCCGGCGTTTCGATCGTGCGAACCGAAGGAAAGCCTCCCTTTTTCGCCAACGCCCGGACATGCTCGATGAGGCCGACGCTTTCCCGGAATTGCGGGACGATAAAGGTCTGGGCCGCCAGCTCAGCCACCACCACACTGGCCCGCCGGCCAAGACCCTGCTCCGCCGCCAGCGCCAGCATAACCCCTTCCTTGTGAATCCGATGCGCCTCGGTCCCTGCCGGATAGCTCGGCCGCGGCCGGGTCAGGGCAATGTCCAGCCGTCCGCCGGCCAGCGCCGCAAGCTGGTCCGGTGTTTCCATCAGGACGAGCCTAACCTCGACCCCGGGACGGGCTTCGGCGAGGCGCTGTACGATACGCGTGACAAGACCTGTCATCGCAGCCGAAAAGACATAGCCGATGCGCAGCGGGCCCGCCTCGCCCCGCGCGAGGCTCTTCCCCACCCGCGCAGTGACCTCCAGACGCGCCAGTGTTTCGCGGGCCTCTTCGAGAAAAAGCGTACCGACGCGCGTCAATATGATCGCGCGCCGGTTCGACCGGTCGACAAGCGGAGCGCCGAGTTCGTCCTCCAGCCGGCGCAGCCGCTTGCTGACGACCGACTGGACCACGCCCAGCCGGTCGGCGGACCGCACGAAGCTGCGCGTCTCGGCAACGGCGATGAAGCTGGACAGTTGTTCGGCGTCGATCATTTTTCATTCCGAATCGAGATTGATTAAAGTGAATTCTGTCATTGTTTGGAATTTCAATCAAGCCGAGGGCGGCGCCCATTCAAGGGAGAGACAAGATGGCGGGCATGGGTAGATTTGATTGGGAAGATGCGTTCCGGATTGAGGAGGAACTCGGCGAGGACGAACGGCATATCCGCGATGCGGCGCGCGCCTTTGCGCAGGATCGCCTTCAGCCCCGTGTCATCGAAGCCTTTGAAAAGGAAAAGACCGACCCCGATATTTTCGCCGAGATGGGCCAGCAAGGTTTGCTCGGCGCCACCATATCCGAAGAATTTGGCGGCGCCGGCGCATCCTATGTCTCTTACGGGCTGATCGCGCGCGAGATCGAACGGGTCGATTCAGGTTACCGCTCGATGATGAGCGTCCAGTCGAGCCTCGTCATCTATCCCATCTTCGCATATGGGTCGGAAGAGCAGAAGCGGCGCTATCTGCCCGGCCTGACCGCCGGTACGCTGATCGGCTGTTTTGGCCTGACTGAGCCTGACGCAGGCTCCGACCCGGGCGGCATGCGGACCACGGCGGTGAAGGTCGCCGACGGTTACCGGCTGAACGGCAACAAGACGTGGATCTCCAACGCCCCGATCGCCGACGTTTTCGTCGTCTGGGCGAAATCCGAGGCCCATGGCGGTGCGATCCGCGGCTTCATTCTCGAGAAGGGCATGAAAGGGCTGTCGGCGCCGAAGATTGAAAACAAGCTCTCGCTCCGCGCGTCGATCACGGGGATGATCAACCTTGACGATGTGATCGTCCCGGAGGACGCGCTCCTTCCGCATGTCGAGGGGCTGAAAGGCCCGTTCGGATGCCTCAACCGCGCACGCTACGGCATTTCCTGGGGTGCGCTCGGCGCCGCCGAATTCTGCTATGCAGCGGCGCGGCAATATGGGCTCGATCGCCACCAGTTCGGGCGCCCGCTCGCCGCGACGCAATTGTTCCAGAAAAAGCTTGCGGACATGGCGACCGAAATCAGCCTGGGGCTTCACGCCTCGCTTCGGATCGGCCGCCTGATGGACGCCGAAAATTTCGCGCCCGAGATGATCTCGATCGTCAAACGCAACAATGTCGGCAAGGCACTCGATATAGCCCGGATGGCGCGCGACATGCACGGCGGCAATGGCATTTCGGGCGAGTTTCAGGTCATCCGCCATATGATGAATCTGGAAACGGTGAATACTTATGAAGGAACGCACGACGTCCATGCGCTGATTATCGGGCGCGCGATCACCGGACTGGCCGCCTTCTGACGCCTTCCCTGCCCCCGCTTCGGCCTTTTTTGTACCCGTAACCGGCATGTAACAATCCAACTGTTTAGGGGCCGCAAGCTGTCTCGCAGTCCCTTGCGGATGGGTCCCGATTTCTGACACCTCCCCCTTGCCCCGCCTTTACCGGCGGGGCTTTTTGCGCTCGCCAGTTTCCACCGACAGGCCACTAAATCACGCGAAAGCATCGCTTTCGCCTCTCCCCTGCACGACATTTTAGACGCAACGCCCGTCGCGCTCTTCGTTGCCAGGCCGCGTTGACAAAAGACTTCAGCGATAGTGGGACGGCGGCGAAGTTGACGAAGCTCTCGAAGGACAGGATGGATTTGTCGTAACGGGTGGAGATGCGGCGCTGTTGCTTGAGCTTGCCGAACATGCGCACGATGCGGTTGCGGTCCTTGTGCGGCGATAGTCAGGATGTTCGGGCGCCTTGCGGTTCGAGCGCGGTGGGATGTTCGGCAGGATGCCCCGGATCAACAGGCTTTCGCGGAAGCGGTCACCAACCCGTTTCCAACAAATGTGTTGCACTCATCCGTTGAGCGCACCTTCGAAAGCCGACATTCGCCGCTGTTGTGAATCGCTGCTATTTAAACCGTGCCAGCCGCGATCAAAGTCGTTATCCGATCCCACACGATATTCACGCGAGCCGCAGAACCCTTGATATTGCCGTGAAGAAGATATTCGAAATCCGGATGGGCCTGCAGCTTAGTGAACTGCTCGGATATATATATGCGCGAATGTCCGTATCGCTGGCGACGACTTCAGCGACGAGCCCGTCCCGCCCATCGACGACAAGCAAGATATCTTCAAGATCGTGGCTAGACAACGGATCATTGTTTCCCCGGCCATTATAGCCTTCAAGCTTGGTCGCCAAGAATAGCGGAGACGTAACGCAATTGATGATCTTTCCGCTCGACAGTTGATGAGAGTGCGCCGTTAACACCGCCTTTTTGTACCAACGATTGCTGAATCCCAATATATTCTCATCAACGGGCATGAAATCGACTTTGAGCTCGCCCAGCCGGAGCCTGCACAGGAAGTTATCCTCGGCGGAAATCGTAAACCCTCGTGCCGCAGCTGCTTTTCAAGACGGTACCATTCCACCTTTCCGGCAAGGTCGACGATCAGGTCGACATCGTCGGTTGCGCGGATATCAGCGAAGCTATTGGGGTCGGTTATGAGAAGCGGTCGAGCAGCCTCCTACAAATACAAGCCGGCCGCGCAGTTCGTCGCCGAGCGCACAAGCCACTGCTCCGAGCATTTCAAGCAGTTGCCCCTGTATCGTCATTGCGACATGAGGCCTTCTTCCAGCTTGTCTGCCGCCAGCCTCGATTCCCGCTGATTTCCGAGCCGCAAGGCATCGATGAGCGCAAGATACTCATAGAGAAGCGAGTCTTGAAGCGCGGCCTCGGGGACTGATTTGAAGAGAGGCGTCACGGCTACGCCGCGTTCCCTGCCCTCGGCGTATGGCCAGACAAATATCTCGGGGCCGGCGCTAATCAGATCATGTTTAAGCATCGGCGCTGCAAACGCCGTGGCGATCCCCCGCTCGGGAGCGCCGCGCTTGGCAGGAAAGGCATATTTCAGACCGTGGCGGATAAACTCGAGCAAGTTGCGACGGTTCGGCTTGACACGACTGCCACTCCTGATCGCCAGCGCGGCATCCAGACTGCGGTTTAGCGATTCACTAACTTCGGTCTTTCCAATTCCGAGCGCAAATCCGAGGCCACGCACCGAGTAGGGATCGATCTTTGCTTCTATCCCGGCATGCTCGTTCGATGCAACCTGCCGCTCCTGCGCCTGCAAACTTACCAGTTTGAGCAGAATAACTATATCCTGGCTTTTCATCTTCCCCATTCCCGTCCGCTGTCCGCGGACAAAGGACATCCACAATCTTCAGTCGTCTGTCAATCAAATAGGAAAAGCGAAACTTCCCGCAGCCTGCAAATGCGAAGGCTGGGCATTTGCGGAATGGTCGCTCCCAGATCATGGGATGAGAACAGCTGCTGTCAGTGTACTCGATGATCAACGTCAACGAGGCAGTCGTGCATAGCCCCGACGCAAATTTTCAAAATCTGCCTTCAAGTCAGCTGAGAACACTACCGAACAGGCGGCGCTCAGCGCCCTGTACCACGCTTTCGCTAGAGAAAACGGAGGCGAGACCGGTTCCCGACAGCAGCGTTGGAAAACAATCTCGTTCCGCAGGTTCCACGAGCAGACAAAATTCTTCTGCAGCCCCGTGGCGGTTCAGCTTCATAGGGATGCTGGAGAATGAACCAGCCGCTCGACTGCCCGTAAACGACCATGGTCAGATTCGTGATATTGGCCGAATATAGCATCGAAGGTTGCGCAATCGCATGGCTGCTTCTTAAGTGTTGAGCGCGTTGGGTCACAGCCAAATCGAGGGCGACCTTGCGAACGGTGGATATTGAGTTTTATGAAGGAGCCAGCCGGCTACCTCACCGACGGACTATGTCGGCTACCGCGGCCGCGCATTGGCCGTCACGGCTGGCGGGACAGCGCCGATCGGACTAGAGGCACAGAATGACGGATAGCCCGACCTATCGCCAGATCGGCGTCATCGGTGCCGGGCGGGTCGCCCGCGCCCTTTCTCTCGCACTTGCGCGCCATTCGGTGGCCCCCATACTGCTGTGGGCGCGATCCGAGGACAGCAGACGCACTGCGGTCGATGATATTGGCCGCGCGGTCGCGGCGGATCGCGTCGCCACGCTGGTCGAGAATTGCGACCTGATTGCGATCGCAGTGTCCGACGACGCGATCGCCCCCGTGGTCGCCGACATCGCACCGCTTGTATCTTCTACCTCCA
>Ga0307414_10000243_pt1 | contig 34739 bp, 28 predicted proteins | sample DK1Ometagenome_FD_203804 | JGI IMG/M metagenome (GOLD analysis project Ga0307414, IMG submission 203804) | Maize rhizosphere microbial communities from greenhouse at UC Davis, California, United States - DK15-O-3 | ecosystem: Host-associated > Plants > Roots > Rhizosphere > Soil | place: USA... | reverse complement strand
ATTAACCTGAGCCTTCTTTCCGGAAAGCCTGAAAAATCGAACCAGGTAATCTCTTTTGTATCTGCAAAGGCAAGGGTCAAGGAGTCGTATACACTTAGGGTAGGTGCGGCAGTAATTGAAATTACGGGCGACGATGCTGGTATGTTCTATGGCTTACAGACGCTATTTCAGTTGATCAGCGTAAAGGACCAGAAACCTGAAGTTCCCTGTTTGGAGATTAGCGATAGCCCTCGCTATGCTTACAGAGGAATAATGCAGGATGTAGGCTACCATATCTATCCGGTTTCCTTTATTAAAAGCCAGATTGAGATGCTGGCAAAATACAAGATGAATGTATATCACTGGCACCTTACCGAAGACCACGGCTGGCGAATTGAGATTAAAAAATATCCCAAACTTACCTCTGTAGGTGCTTTCCGTGCCGGTACGCAAATCAGTAATTACACAGATTCGCTTAATGGTAATGACCACCTGCCTTATGGTGGTTTTTATACACAGGACGAGATCAGGGAGGTGGTTGCCTATGCAGCAGAAAGACATGTCACAGTTATCCCAGAAATTGAACTGCCAGGACACTCCCTGGCAGCGCTGGCGGCTTACCCGGAATTGGCTTGTGGTGACAATCCCGGGCCATTTAAAGTCGCTGAGCACTGGGGCATATTTGAAGATGTGTATTGTGTAGGCAAAGAAAATACCTTTAAATTCCTGGAAGACGTGCTCACAGAGGTTATGGCGTTATTCCCTTCTCCTTATATTCATATCGGAGGTGATGAATGCCCTAAAGAACGCTGGAAGGTCTGTAAATTTTGCCAGAAACGGATTAAAGACAATCACCTGAAAAATGAATTTGAGCTGCAGAGTTATTTTGTAAAAAGGATCGAGAAATTTGTGAACTCCAGGGGGAGAAAGATTATTGGCTGGGATGAGATCCTCGAGGGTGGTCTTGCACCAAATGCAACAGTAATGAGCTGGCGTAACATAGAGGAAGGGATCAAAGCTGCAAAACAGGGACATGATGTTGTAATGTCACCCCTTTCACATGTTTATTTCGATTTTATACAGGGCAAACGGGAGCTGGAACCCCTGGCCATCGGTTGGGGCTACAATTCTTTGCCGCGGGTTTATAACTATGATCCTACACCTGCAGTGCTCTCTGATAAAGAGAAAGAACACATCATCGGGGTTGAGGCAGCCATATGGACAGAACACATGGATACACACCGCAAGGTAGAATACATGCTCTATCCTCGCTTAATGGCATTGGCTGAGATTGCCTGGACACCTCTTGAAAAGAAGGATTCGGTTAGCTTTTTTGAGGAAAGGCTACCGAAGCATCTTGCCGTTCTGGATAAAACAGATAAAATATACCGGGTGCCTGGTCCAATAGGTCTTTCGGATACCACTCTGATTGGAGCGGATTTTAACCTGGAACTTAAGGTCCCTGTTGAGGGCGCGAGAATCTATTATAATTTTGAAGGTCAGGATGCCAGGGAAACTGATTTTGTATATGAAAAACCAATACGGATTATACTAAATAAGGGCGAGCGCAGGGCTTTAAAGTCTATTGTGATCACCCCATCTGGGAAACGAAGTGTAAATACGACAACTATTTTCAAAAACCCTTAACCATATTCTTCTAATGTATCTGAAAATCCTAAATAAAATAACCCGTCTGCTCATTTGCAGTTTGTGTTGCATCAGTTTTACTGGCAATGCCCAGGTGCTGTACAAATCGGGCTTTGCCAAAACCAGCATTGAGCCCTCAACGTATCCGTTTTCCCTGACTTTGGCTGGTTACGGCTACCCCAGGGAAGGACGTTTTAGCCTCGACTGGATAAAAAAAACAGCATTGCAGAACTGCACGGCTTTTACCGGAAATAATGAGGCGTTATTTGTAATAAGCAATAACCAGTTGCTGATGACAAAGGCGGCAGAGACCCTGAATTGGAAAGGCATTGGGAAGAGCGATGGCATAACCGCGCTTGCTGCCGGAAAAAAACTACTTTATGCGGTAAATGATAAGGGAGAGATTTTACAGTCCGGTTTTTCCGGTGTGTTAAGCTGGAAAAAGTTAGCTGCCCTCCAGGGGGTAGTAAGTATTACGGTTTTTAATGACATTCTCTATGTGGCTGATCAAAATGGGGTAATCAGCTTTTCGAATTTAAAAAGTAAAACACTAAACTGGACAAAGCTGAGCAGTTTAAGTAGCCTTGTCAGCATGGTTTCTTATGATGGGGCTTTGTATGGATTAACTGCAAGCGACGATCTGATGAAATTGGATCTTAAACATAGAAATGCAGCCTGGACGAAAATTGCGAGATACAACGGTGTATCTTACGATGTACACCTAAAATCCATAGCAGTAGGAAACCATACTTTGTATGGCCTAACTAAGGATAATTCTGTGTTTGCCGGTAAACACCTAACAACAGGTGATCTTTCAGTTACTGCACTGGCAGTATCATCAGGCAAGCAAACGGTGGTTGTGGTGGGCGCAGATCTCTGTGGCCTTGGTTATGACTTTGTAACTTCAGTTAAACAGGAGGTTTATAGAAAATACCGCATCCCGGCAGCAGCAGTCATGGTAAATTCCTCGCACACACATTTTGGACCCGTAGCACAGCACTGGCCAGCTTGGCCTGAGTTTGTTCAGCAACCAGATAGTTTATACATGAATGGAACATTGAGACCTGCCATTGTGAAAGCGATAGGAGCAGCAATCAAAGCTATGCAACCGGCCGACCTATATTTTGGCAGGGGAAAAACTGCGATAGGTGCAAATAGAGCACTTACCGGAGCACATGTGCCTTATGATAATGATGTAGATGTATTGAGTGTGGTTAATAAAAAGAACCAACAGAGAACGCTGTTATTTTTAACGGGCTGTCATGCGGTTTTCAAGAACGAGGGCGCCGAGATGTTTACCATTAGTCCTAATTTTCCGGGGGTGACCAGAAAGTTACTTACCGATAAGAACAGTATTTCCAATGCCATGTTTATTCAGGGTTGTGGGGGCGACATTAACCCGGTTGATGAAAATCATCAGAGAACAGGAGCATCACTCGCCGCTGATGTACTATCTGTCTTAAATCGCCCACTGCAAAAACTGGATGGTGAGATTAGCTTTTACATGGACTCTATCAATTTTCCTGTAAAAAAATGGACAGAGCAGGAAATGTTGGCTTTCAGGGAAGAGAATGATAAGCATAACGAAAATGTAGAAGAAGAAAAGAATGTTCGATGGGCCGACCGCATGCTTGATCTGAATAAGGTTGGGAAAATACCGGCGTCCATGCCTGTCTATATTCAGACGTTCAATATCGGTAACTGGAAATTGATTGGATTGTCACGTGAGGTAGTTACTGATTACAGCCTGGGTATTAAGAACCTTTGGCCAGGCAAACTGGTAAGTGTAGCTGGTTATTGTAATGACGTGTCTAGCTATTTGCCTACCTCCCGGCATATCAAAGCCGGTACTTATGAAGGTTTCGGCTCATTTTTCTGGTATGCTCAACCCGCTATATTTCCGGAATCAGTTTATGAAACTGTAATCGATAAAGTAAAGAATGAAAATCGTTAGGGTATGGACGTCATGACTAAAGAAATTCCTGCCATCAAGGTAGAAAATAACCTGCTTAACCCATTGATCATCATTGGTGTATTGTTCTTTATTTTTGGTTTTGTGACCTGGCTAAGTGCAGTACTGATCCCTTACTTGCAGATTGCTTGTGAGCTCAATAATTTCCAATCCTACCTGGTAGCTTTTGCTTTTTACATTTCCTATTTTGTGATGGGTGTTCCATCCGGATGGCTTTTAAAAGCTACCGGATTTAAAAAAGGAATGTCGCTCGGATTGCTGCTTGTGGCAGCAGGCTCCTTGCTTTTCATCCCCGCTGCTTTGAACAGGCAGTACGCTATTTTTTTGCTCGGGCTTTTTGTACAAGGTGCGGGACTTACTGTATTGCAAACGGCTTCAAATCCGTATGTGACCATTCTGGGTCCCAGGGAGAGCGCAGCAAGAAGGATCAGTTTTATGGGGATATGTAATGGTATTGCCGGAGCAATGGCCCCTGTAATCCTGGGTGCAGTAATCCTAAATGATGCAGACGCATTGAAAAGTAAACTGGGTTCCTTAAATGGTGCCCAAAAGCTTGTCGAATTAAATGGGCTGGCGGCTAAGGTAATTCTGCCGTATGCAATTATTACATTGGTGCTTATCGTATTGTCGACGGTGATCTACTTTTCTACTTTACCCGAAATTGACGAGGAAGAACTGGATGCAGCTGAGAATGATCTGGAAAAAAGTACAAAGACTTCCGTTTTTCAATTTCCGCACCTGATCATTGGGGTTTTAGTGTTGTTTGGGTATACTGGTGTAGAAGTAATCGCAGGGAATAGCATTATTGGCTATGGGGCCTATCAGGGTATTCCACTGACAATGGCTAAATTTTTTACTTCTTTTACACTGATTAGCATGCTTGCCGGATACCTGATAGGGATTATATGCATTCCCAGGTATTTTAGTCAGGAAACAGCACTTAAGAGTTCTGCAGTATTAGGTATTGTATTCACTGTACTGGCTATGTTCAGCACGGGTTTAACCTCAGTCGTTTTTGTGGCCCTGCTAGGGCTGGCAAATTCATTGATGTGGCCGTCCATATGGCCATTAGCCATTTCAGGCCTGGGTAAATTTACCAAAGCGGGGTCTTCACTGTTGGTGATGGCAATTTCCGGCGCGGCAGTACTGCCACTTTTGTATGGGTACTTAGCAGACCATATGAACCCCCAGCAGGCCTATTTGATGGTGATCCCATGCTATCTGGCAGTGGGTTACTATGCAATCGCCGGTCATAAAGTGGGAAAGAAGAATAGCTGATTTATTTAAACAACGGAAGCATGATTTTAATAGCCGACAGTGGCTCAACTAAAACAGACTGGTGCCTGATCAAGAACTCGGGCAAGAGCCTTTACTTTAAAAGCGAAGGGTATAATCCTTATTTCTTTGCCAAATCAGCTATGATTGAATCCATTCGCAGTAGCATTTCTGTGCATATTGATCCAATGGAAGTTGCTACGCTTTATTTCTATGGTGCAGGCTGTGAGGCCGACAAAACCGGGTTGATGAATGAGGTATTGAGTTCAGTTTTTAGTAATTGCAAACAGTTATATGCAGATGTCGATTTGCTTGCAGCTGCAAGGGGGCTGCTCGGACAGAAATCCGGTTTTGCGGCGATACTCGGAACAGGAACAAATACCTGCATTTATGATGGAGTAAATATTGTTAAAAATATTGATTCACTGGGGTTTATACTGGGGGATGAAGGAAGTGGAGGTGCTATTGGAAAAAGGATTCTTAGTGATTACTTAAGGAATAAAATGCCATCGTCTGTTCGTATCCAATTCGAAAAGCTATACCGTTTTTCAGCTGAAGAGATTATCCATCAAGTGTATATCGAACCAATGCCAAATCGGTTTTGTGCCCAATTTGCTAAATTCCTTAATCATCCGGAAGTGGATGCAGATTACAGTTATCGGATAGTAAAAACATCTTTTCAGCAATTCTTCGAAAATCTGGTTAGCTGTTATCCCGGATATACAGCTTATTCATTCAATTGCGTAGGCTCAATTGCCTATCATTTCAAGAATGCACTGCTGGAGGTTTTAACTGAATTCAATATGAAGCCCGGGCTAATTATTCCCTCTTTAATTGAGGAGCTGGTAGCCTATCATCGGGCAAAATAAAATAAATCATCCGGGGGAGATGTTCATCTAATATCTATTGTTATCTGCCTGAGCAACATGTCTTTCAATATGGTGTACTGTAAACCTTAGGGTATCTCCAAGCCTTAATTTGATGAGTTTGGTTAGCGAGATCGGTGTTTTAGTTTTGGTCATGTTCACCTGTTCTGCCTGAGTTAATAATGACTTTAAATGTGCTTGCTGCATTAAAAAACGATCAATAGTTGTCACTGTCAGGCGCCTTCCAAAGGGGTTCATTTCCTTTGTTGTAGACATTTTTTTGATCCCGTCTGGTTTTATCTTTACCAGGTTCACAAAATAATCTCCAATGATACCGCTCTTAAAAATCCCTGAATTGCGTGTCACCTTTTGGGAACGAATCGCGCTTTCAATGACCGGAAGATAGAAGTCGCCATACAGGTTTAAATGTTCAATGCATTCTAAAATACTCCATTTATTTGGTGCAGATTTTTTATTCAACTCATCAATATTCAATTCTCTGAGCTGCTTAACTTTTTCGGTAGAATTTGCGGTTATAATTAAAAGATTCTCTATCAGTTGACTACTTATTATCTTCATCGTTGTTATTAATTTATACAAAAATGAAAAGAAACAATTTATTGGCTGTTGATTGAAATCAAGAATTTCGAATGCGACTCAAAGTTTCAGGAGTCATCCTAAGATAGGATGCTATATATTTTAATGGAACATGCTGAAATAGGTGGGGACTTCTTTGTAAGACCCGTTTTAAACGTTCTGTGGGAGAAACTGTGAGCAGATCAACTTCCCTCTCGATTTGTTCGATAATTACTGTTTCTAATAAAGATTTATAGCCGGCTAAACTATCAAGATCTCCATTTACTAACGCTGATACCTTTTCTTTAGGGAGCACTCGCAAAGTTGTTTTCCTGATGGCTTCAATATAAAATTCTGATGGACTTTCGCTAAAATAGGAGGCTAAAGAATTGATTATGGAGCCCTCAAAACCAAAGCGGATGCTTTGTTCTTCATATTCTGATAAAAGAAAAACCCGAACTGCACCTGATTCAACAAAGTATATGTTCCTTTCTATTTCTCCTTTCTTTAAAATAAATTCTCCTTTGGAAAAGGTCTTTTTAACTTCCGAAATCTTCAGTGAATTAATCAGATTAAAGGTAAAAGATTGTGTTTCATCCATGAATATAGCCGGTTTCTTTTTGGCAAAAATAACAGATTTTATGGCTTGGCTATGGACGTTGGTTGTGCATGGTGCTGCGCATGTATTCCTGAAACATGTTTTCCCGGAATCGTCTGTTGGCTATACGGCGTGATCTGCGGGTATAACTCCAGTAAAACAAAACCCAGATACTCAGAACTAAACCATATACAGGAAAGGGATTGGACATATTGGCTGCAGTGTATAATGCGCTGGCAGAAATCCCTAAGCTTAACAAAAGAAAGAAGACCGTTTTCATGACTGACAATTGTTAAATACTATACTAATTTACGAGGTAAATCGGATTGGTATTCAATAAATTATTCACAAGATTTCCACAATATTATCTTATTAACAATTCCCTTGTTTTTATGGGGCAATTGCTATATTGTGTACGTCTTTACAGATTAAGATAATCATCATACCTATGTATTTAACTTCGCTTCCTGATCACTCCAGCCCAGATTTTAACGAAGAGCTACACTTTAGCAGGTTTAAAGAACACAATGTTATTTTCAATACTACAAGCAGTTTTAGTTTTTGTGATGACCATGTAGGATGTTTGTCTTTCAAGACGATATTGGAAGGTGAAGAGTGGTATGGCATTAATAATCGCCGGCTGGCAATAAGGCCCGGACAATTCCTGATCCTTAACAATGAACAGAATTATTCGTGCAATATTGATACCCATGAAAGGGTTAGAGGGATATCGGTTTTCTTTAAAAAGGAATTTGCATCTTCAGTCTTCAACGACACATTAAAAAAAGATAATGAGTTATTAGACAATCCTTTTCTCATTCACAATGCACAACCTGAGTTTTTCCAGACGCTTAATGCTATTGAACCTGAAGTACAGTTTCAACTTGCAAGGCTGATTTCAGATCTTGAAACCCATGGTTATAATGGAGGTACCGAAGAACATCTTGTTTTTTTTCTTCATTATCTTATAAGCACGCTCAAATCAGAATCAAGACAGGCGGCCGAGGTTTCCGCGGTAAAGCTAAGCTCCAAAATGGAGATATACAAACGTCTGTGTATTGCCAAAGATTTCCTTCATTCCACGTTTATGGAAAAGCATGATTTAGATACACTCAGCAGTAACGCCTGTTTATCTGTTCCTCAGCTCGTAAGGCAATTCAAGTCTGTTTTTAAAACCACTCCGTATCAGTACCTGATCCAGATCAGGCTTGATCGGGCTGTTGAACTCCTTAAAAACAGCAATAAACCTGTACATGAGATCACCTGGCAATGTGGTTTTGAAAATGTCAGTGCTTTTTGTAGGGCCTTTAAATCTGCTTACGGCACCCAGCCTTTAATATTTAGAAAAGCTTACGCTTAAATTGAGCATTCTTGCATACGTTTAGTACAAATGACGGAATAATTTAGATCAATTTTTAAATCTGATCACGCTAACTCCAGTAATATTGAAACGAGCAATAACCTTAATCTTTTGTATTTTATTGATATCCCTTTGCCAAGCCCAGGATCAGGTGATACCACTTTATCCGTATGGTATCCCAAATTCAAAAAAAGTACCTCCAGATTATATAGAGCAGACTGATAGTTCTGGCCTGATTAGCAACGTTAGTGTTCCGACTATGCAGGCCTACTTTCCGGAGAAAGATAAGGCCAATGGCACTGCTGTAATTATTTTTGCAGGTGGCGGCTATTTTGTTCTGGCGCCAAAAAAATGCGTTGAGCTTGCAAATGCATTTAATGCACTTGGAGTTGCGGCCTTTGTTGTGAAATATCGTTTGCCCAGTGACAAAATCATGAAAGATAAAACAATAGGTCCCCTGCAAGACGCGCAAACCGCTATTAAGATCGTACGCAAAAGAGCTGGCGAATGGAACATAAATCCACTCAAAATCGGCATGATGGGATTATCGGCAGGGGGGCATCTGGTTTCTACAGCCGGTACTCAGTTAAATAGGGTAGTGATTGAAAACAATGAAAACATATCGCTTAGGCCAGATTTTATGATCTTGCTCTATCCGGTCATTATTTATGACCCCTATATATTCAGGACCAGGGAAAATTTAATCGGAAAGACACCTTCCCGACAGGCATTAAATTTATACAGTACCAATAGGCACGTAAGTGCCAAAACACCGCCTACATATTTGGTTCATGCTGCTGATGATGACGTTATTCCAGTAAAAAATAGTCTGAGTTTCTATGAAGCAATGCTTAAAGCTGGTGTTCCGGGTGAGTTGCATATCCTGCAATCAGGTGGACATGGATTTGGGATTTCTGATTCGGAAAACAAAAGTAACTGGTTTCCGAGTTGTCTGAATTGGATGCAAAAAAATGGTCTTCTTTAAAAATACAATAACTATTACTGTTTGAAAAGCGCATTTCTGGAATTGAGCATTCTTGCACATGTTTAGTAAAACCGACCGGGTAATTTTGATCAGTTTAAATCGACATTATTTAATAAGGTATTAAAAAATCAATCTATGAAATCAGCAAGTAAAAACTTATCATTAGTATTATCAGTATTAGCGTTAACTGTATTGTTTTCCTGTAAGAAAAAAGAAGGAGGTTCACCTGTAAATTCAGATGAGGAAGCTGCAAAAAGAGTTGTGGGAACATATAAGGGAACACTTGATGCTACCCAGGAATATTTTAACGCAATTATTGTTATTACCAAAGAAAATGGTAACAAAGTAAAGATTACACCAAAACAAGGCGAACCATATTCCAATGTAACGCCAAAAATTATCACCGTAAAAGCAATACAGAATTCTGATGATGCTGAGGCTATTGGAACACCTGAAGGTACACTGGTATATCAACACTCGGTAAAAAACATATCTATTGTTACACTTTCCAGTTCCTCAAGTGATGTTACCTACAATTTCAGGGGAACAAAACAGTAAGATTTAGCCATAAAGGATTGTATCACCGATTTTGTCGCATTCTCCACCTAATATTGTCCGTTTTACACCCCTAATTAGAATGAGCCAAACAATAGCTTTGTATTGAACAATATGTATAAACTGGAATTATGATACTTCAAAATAAAAATGCGATTGTTTATGGGGCAAGTTCCTCCCTGGGAGGAACTGTTGCTCAATCACTGGCCACAGCCGGTGCCAATGTTTTTGTAACCAATAAAAACTTATTGGTTGCGCAGCAGGTTGCTGATGAAATTATTGCGGCCGGTGGTAAAGCCTATGCCGGTATGGTTGACGCAATGCAGGAGGATTCCATCAGAACACATATTGAATTCGTTCATAATATGGCTGGTAGTGTTGATATATCTTTCAATTTAATAGGAATTAAAAATGTTCAGAATATTCCACTAATCGAGATGTCACTCAAAGATTTTATTTCACCTGTTCATGATGCAATGCATACTCAATTTCTGACAATGACAGCGGCTGGTAGAATTATGAAAAATCAAAAATCGGGAGTAATACTTTCTTTAACAGCAACTCCAGGCGGTATTGGATATGCAATGGTTGGTGGTTTTGGTCCGGTGTGCTGCGCAATAGAGAGTCTTTCCAGGGATCTGGCAGCAGAACTTGGCCCATATGGGGTAAGAGTTGTTAATATCAGGTCGGCGGGTTCACCAGATTCACGTCCATTTAAAGAATTTATTGCTACTGGAAGTGATGAGGCTGAATCTTTCTTGCAAAAAATTGTGGATGATACAATGCTCAATCAGTTGCCATTGATGCAGGATATTGCAAATACTGCCGTTTTTTTAGGATCAGATTTGGCAGGGAAAATAACTGGTGTTACTATAGATGTTACTGCAGGAACAACAGCTGCACTTAATTACAAAAACGCAAAACCCGCTTTTCTTAAGGACAATTGAACGACCAACAGATAAACAAGGTAACTTGAATCGTAGGAGCAGGTAATAATTTTCTTAAAATACTTTGCAATACAAAGTGAGTTGGTTAACTTTGTATTGCAAAGTGCTTTTTTATTTGTGAAAACTCAATAGTATGAAGATCTCAAGAACAAAATTTGTTATCATCTTTCTTGTTTCGGCGTTTGCCTTTCAGATTATCTTTAATTTACTGTTGCAGCCTGTAAACGGAGATTGGTTCCCTGGAACTGGGTCGCCAATAGCATGGAAACGCACCGTAGCCACAATCATATATCCTGTCAAAGTTGTTTTAGTAGGGCCCTTGGCCCCTATACTCAACGATCCGGATCCTGCACCACCAGTTCGGGCACTTGCTTGTGCGCTATATTGGACTGTTATAGCTATCGTTCTTCATTTTATCCTAAGTAAAATTATCTTTCGCAAGAAACATGAATAGATTTGAAGAAATATACTATGAAGCAAAGTCTGACAATTGGTTTCAGCGGTTTGCTATTTTTTGCCGTCTCGCTCTGGCAGCCAGTTTTATTCCCGCAGGTTATATTAAAATCATAGGTGAACGATTCGCTGCGGGCCTGCCATCAAATAATCCTTTAGGACATTATTTCGATGCATTACATCTCACAGGGTATTACTACACCTTTATTGGAGTTGCTCAAATCGTAACAGCAATATTATTATTGATCCCGAGAACATCCCTTCTTGGTGCCCTGATGTATTTTTCCCTCATCGTGAACATTTGTGTACTCACTTATGCTACCCGCTTTGACGGTACCCGGATCGTTACGATCATGCTATTGGCAAGTTTGTTTTTACTAATTTGGGACTATGACCGTTTAAAATACATTTTGCCATTTAAGCAGCCCAACACAGATCCTTATGTGTTAAAAAAGCCCCTGGGTGTACGTCTTCGGGTCATATTTTTTGGTGGTTCTTTCGCAGTTGTGGCCTTTATTATTGTAGGTACTTTCTATTTATATGAGATCATACCGGGCAACTCTGAAGCTGAATGCAGAAATCAATGCGCTTCCAGCAAAAACCCCGCGGCTTGCGAAATTTTCTGCGACTGCATTTATAAGCAAGGTCAACCACTGGATAGCTGTCTGGCAACTTTTGATAAGACGAAAGATGTCCGCAGATCCCCCTAGAATTGATGTTCCACAGGAGAGTAGTTTTTAAAATTAAAAAAACAAAAGCAATTGGTGCGTATTAATTGTATTAATACTGCTCACCTTACATTTCGCCGAAAAACCAGTATCAGACCTTAGGTATCCTTCGGTCCAGGTAGTGTAATTTCTGTATAACTTTTGGGTTCCTCAAGCATCTTTTGCTTTTCTTAAGGTTGACTGTCAGTTGATTTCCTGTAGGCTTAAAATAAACGTAACGCTTTTTCCAGTCAATGTGATATCTTCGCGCCATGACAGCAGAAGATTACGAAGCGGCATTCCATGGGATTGCGCTTCCGGAAGGGCCAATTGAAATAGGACAGGGGGCAATAGTTACGGATGTTCCTTTATTTGTGGCTAAAGAATTGGCTATATTAAAATTCGGTAATAACGAGCGGGTTAAAGAACCGGTGCGATGGAGGTTAAACAGACTGATTGAATTGATCAATAATAGTCACCAATAGCTGGTGAAAAGAGATTTTTATTGCCGTATTTATATTTTAAATGGTGTTGTTAACAAATTCACCCTTTTCTGAAACGATCTGATTTCCCCAGTTCGTAATTGTTTCTAAAACTGGTATAAATGTTTTTCCAAAATCCGTTAGGCTGTATATAACCTTAATAGGCGGTTTTTTACCATATACTTTCCTTAATATTAAGCCGTCCTTTTCTAATTGTTTCAACTGTAAACTCAATGTCATTTCGGTAATATTCGGTACTTCTTTCCGAAGCTCGTTGTAGCGTTTTTCAGCATCTTTTAAATGATACAGAATTACCGCTTTCCATTTACCACCTATTAAATCCATCGCTAGACTTATTGTGCAGGGATAAACTCTTCCCTTTAGTTTTACGTAATCACCTATACATTCTGTTTTCATCCGGCATTTTGTTTTAACCTATCTGTTTGGATAGTTATTGTAAATGTAGTATGCTAAAAATAATTTTGCAACTATAATTTTTATAGTATAACATTTCACTTAAATAATAAAAGAATGGTATCGAATTTAAAAGTAAATGAAGCAATGAAACAACAGGACAAACCGCTTATCACAATAGTTGGTATTTTGGGCAAGCAGGGGCGCAGCACTGCACGTACATTGTTACAGAGCGGGCGTTATCGTGTACGTGGAATTACTCGACGTATAGATTCACCAGAAGCCCTTGATTTGGTCGAGCAAGGAGCTGAACTTGTGAGTTTACCACTTTGTCTGGGTTATAAAAAAGATTTCGTGGAAGCGTTTCGGGGCTCGAATGGTATTTTCATGATGACGCCAAGTATTGCCCCTCCGCAAACCCACGAGATGGAGTTGGGTAAGGAGTTAGCGGACGCAGCAGTTGAAGCAGGGGTTCAGCATATTATCTTTAGCAGTTTGGAAAATGTAGATAAAATTACAGGAGGGAAAAAGTTTGCTCCACATTTTACAGACAAGGCTATGATTGAAGCATATATCCGCACACTTCCCATCACAAGCTCGTTTATCTACATGGCTTTTTTTTACACTAATTTTATGGAGTTTTATACTCCTGTTTTAGTGGGTGATACACTTGTATTTCCGATTTATTTACCAAAAGATTTTCGCGCACCATTTGTTGATCCCCTTACAGCTACTGGCCCCGCCGTTTTGGAAATTCTTTCGAACCCCAGTCGATATGCCGGTAAGTCCCTGCCAGTAATTGGCGATATTATTTCACCACAGGAAATGGTAGATACTTTTGTTCGGGTCACAGGTAAGAAAGCCAGGTATGGCTCAGCATTCACACGGGAGGATTTCCTTTATCAATTCCCGGAATTTCGGTCAAACGAGCTTTTGGTACGTGAGATTTTGGGAATGGCTGAGTATGCAGTTGAATATGGCTATTTCGGCAAAGATCGCGATTTGCTATGGAGCCGTCAAATAGACCTCGATACCCTTAGTTGGGAAGAGTTTCTACGGACTACGGGTTGGCAAGGCCAAAAGCTCACATATTGATGACGAATCATTATTTGAATTCGATAGTTAGAAAAACAGCTACTGCTTTTCTAACTATAAAAGGTAAGATATTAAGGATTTTCAAACTTCCAAAGCTGAGGATCTGCCCCATTCCATGTCCATGACCTTACATCTGCCCCCGGTGCCGGGTCTCCATTTACAATATCAAGCACATTATTTCCCGCCTTTGCCATAATACGGTACCAGCCTCCTCCCACAGATTCAATGCGCCACTGCTGGCAATCATTAGGGAAAACGTCCCAAACCTGGACATTTGCCCCGCGTTCAATTGCACAAGCATCCAGATCTAATGATTTATGATTAGGCAGTTCCGATATGATCTTATAAAACCCATTGTTCAAATAAGTAAGGTTCCATTTCTGTCCATTACAGGTAGTACGAGTCCAGGTCCTTACATCGGCATTGCCAACAGCACACCCTGCAATATCCAGATATAAGCCAGCACCAGAAACTGTATTAACCTTTGATCTGATTGCATACTGCCCGTTAGGTATTGGGTTAGGTATCAGGCAAGGTGCTGAACCCAATGATTGTGTTACACCTGAAACGGTAATGTTTATTGGCATAATATTACCTGCCCCATCAAAAAACATCCTGTCAATAGCCACTTGACGCTCATGTATATTCGTACTCGTGCGTCTGTGGTAAACAAAGAAATACTCATCACTGCAGCCCGGTTTTCTTAATACGGCATTATGTCCTGGTCCTTTTATCGCTCCAAGTGGTGATGTGATACGCCCTTTAGTTGTCCATGGACCCATTGGGTTAGATGAAGTCGCATATTCTACATGATAATCATCACTGCTGAAATCATTAATGGAGTACATCAGATAATAAATACTATTTCTTTTAATGATATACGGTGCTTCAAAATAATTGGACGGCTTATTATGTCCTCTCGTGCCTGTTAGCGATATCATATCATTATTAAGCTGCTGAATGTTTATCGTGGTATTTCCCCAGTACATATAGGCTTGCCCATCGGTGTCTACAAACACCATCGGATCTATTGGGTCAGTTCCATCACCAGTTGCAAGAGCACTCCCTTTATCAACAAATGGACCTGTTGGGCTGCTGCTCACAGCCACACCGATTTTTTTTGCAGCAGTATAATAAAAATAGTAGTTCCCATTTCGTGCAACTACAGATGGTGCCCAACCATCTGTATGCGCCCAGCTAACGTTTACTAAATCTAATACAATGCCCTCGTCGGTCCAGTTTAGTAAATCTGTTGATGAATAAGCATGAAATTGGCTGGCATTTGGTCCGGTAGCAGTTGGGTAAATGTAATATTTTCCATTTGCATAAATGATATCGGGATCTGCCGTCGCGACAGGTAAAATAGGATTACCACTCATTAAATCCACAGATAGTAATTTCTGTGTTGCCTCATTACTTTTGAGCGTGGCTTTGGAAACAGACTCAGGATCTTTTTTTGCACATCCTGAAAAAATTGAAGCAATAATTATTGCATAGGTGAATAAATTGTTTGCTATTCGCAAACGGCCCGTTGAGATGATTTTCATACGATTTTTATAATTGGTTTAATCTAATTTACTGCTTCCGTACATTCAATTCTGATCAAAAATTTGTCTAATTGTATCATTTATTCAATAGCAAGAACAAGCCAGTCACGTGTATCTCCCCATTATTTGAAAACCAAATATTTCCAGTATTAAAGCCGGGCTAAAGAGATGATTGCACTTTAAAAATTGGTAGGGTGTTAATATTATGGTTTCATAAGTTAAAATCCACTAACTATCGACGATTAATTCTTGATAGTTTTACGTCATGAATTGCTACTGTTATATTGATAAGTGTATTGTTAAAAAATATAATTTAAGAAGGAAAGTCCATTCTCTACTTTTTTACGCTGCGCTATGCATCACTTTTTTTAGCCAGTCCATCTACAACGTTAAAGCACAAAGTGGTGATCAGATACTGGATGGTATAGGCGAAACCGGTATGATTGCGCGTTATATTTTTAACGGTGATCTTAAAGACTGGTCTCGAAATAACCTTCATGCCAAAGCTGAAGGTGTGCGGTCTCATTTTGCAAATGATATACAATTTGGTAAGGTTTTATCATTGTCTGGTGATAGTGATGACTTTATTAGTTTGCCTGCTGCGTCTTTGGCGGATATAGAGTCACTTAGTTTATCCACGTGGGTAAAACTGCGTTCCGATCAACCTGGGCAATATTTGTTTGATTTTGGAAAGAGTGTAACAAACCATTTTTTCGCTGCTCCGTTTGGCATAGATGATGAAAAAGGTTTTCAGACCATGATACGTTCAGAGAAGGGTGGGGGAAATGGGGGTGTTAGCCCCTCTCCAGAGCTCAATAAGTGGCTTCATGTTGCAATAATTATTGATGTTTCATCTAAATCTATCATGACCTATATTGATGGTAAACTCGTGGGAAATAGCAAGGAGATTCCCTCTGAGTTGAAGATGGTTTTTAATCAACTTCCGGATGACCGGAATACGCTTTTTATCGGAAAATCTTTGAAGTCCGGAAAGTCTAATCTGAATGCATTGCTTCATGATTTTCGTATTTATCGGGTTGCCTTAAGTAAAACACAGGTATTGACTATTTACAAGAATTCAGTCAATCCTGCGGGAATTGCGAACGACAATGGGGTAAATGTAAGTAATTTTAAAGAGGATATTCAGCAGTTTCCCAAAACAGAAGCACAGCTATATAATACCTATCTGGAAAAGGTAGCTGATATAGAAGTTGCCACCGAGGTGGGAGTTTTACCACGCTTTCCCAGTTATATTCAGGGGACATACAGACAATTAAAAAATGGGCCGGCTGTGAGGGTTTTATGGCCTTTGCCTAATGACAACAGTTCGGTGCATAGCCAAGGACAGTATATTGTTTACGGGCAAATTCCTGGTACCCAAATTCGAGCCAAAGCGATTGTTATGGTAGGTGCAGAAAAAAAATCAACAGCTCCGGTTTTAAAACTGGAGACTTTTGGTCTCGATCGGGTGTCTTTAGGAAATGATCTTTTGGGTCACCAAACTAAATTTACCGAAAACAGAGACAAGTTCATCTCTACCCTGGCCAAAACTGATCCGAATTCCTTTCTCTACATGTTCCGACATGCCTTCGGACAGAAACAACCAGTTGGGGCTGTGCCACTTGGCGTATGGGATTCCCAGGACACCAAACTCAGAGGACATGCTACAGGACACTATCTTACCGCAATTGCCCAGGCTTATGCCAGCACCAGCTATGATAAGACACTTCATGAAAATTTTTCCAATAAAATGAAGTATATGGTTAATACCTTATATGAATTGTCGCAACTTTCTGGCAGACCTAAGGTAGCTGGAGGTGCATTTGTATCGGATCCTGCTGCAATACCCTTTGGCCCTGGTAAAACAGGTTTTGATTCTGATCTTAGTGATCTGGGAATTCGCAAAGATTATTGGAACTGGGGTACAGGATTCATCAGTGCCTATCCGCCAGATCAGTTTATTATGTTGGAGAAAGGCGCTAAATATGGTGGGCAAAACAATCAGGTTTGGGCACCTTATTACACATTACATAAGATTTTAGCAGGTCTGATGGATGTTTATGAGGTTAGCGGCAATAAAAAGGCTTTGAATTTAGCCAAGGGAATGGGCGACTGGGTTCATAAGCGCTTAAATGTATTGCCTACAGATACCCTTATCAAGATGTGGAACACTTATATTGCCGGCGAGTTTGGAGGCATGAATGAGGCCATGGCAAGATTGTACAGGATCACGGGTAATCAAGATTATCTTCAAACCGCGATAAAGTTTGATAACATCAGAGTGTTTTACGGGGATAAAAATCATACTGGCGGATTGGTAAATAATGTGGATGTATTTCGTGGATTGCATGCCAATCAGCATATTCCTCAGGTTGTTGGAAGTATCGAAATGTACAGGGTGTCGAATAATCCAGACTATTATAGAATTGCTGACAACTTTTGGTATAACGTGGTTAACGGTTATATGTATAGCATAGGCGGAGTTGCTGGTGCACGGAATCCTGCCAATGCCGAATGTTTCATTGCTCAACCCGGAACGCTTTATGAGAATGGTTTCTCAGAGGGCGGTCAGAATGAAACGTGTGCAACCTACAATATGCTAAAATTAAGCACTGAACTTTTTCTTTTTGATCAAAGTACAGCGTTTATGGATTATTATGAGCGCGGATTGTATAACCATATTCTGGCGTCTGTTGATGAACACTCTCCTGCAAATACTTATCATGTGCCACTCAGACCTGGATCCCTAAAGCAATTTGGGAATGCGAAGATGACCGGCTTTACTTGCTGTAATGGTACCGCAATAGAAAGCAGCACTAAGTTGCAGAATTCAATTTATTTTAAAAGCACTGATGATCAATCCTTGTACGTGAATCTCTATATACCTTCAATATTGAGATGGACAGAACGTAAGGTAAGCATTATACAATCTACAAATTTTCCCAGAGCAGATCATACCAAACTGACAGTTAAAGGAAGTGGGAAATTTGATATCAATGTTCGAGTTCCTGGTTGGGCTACCAGGGGATTCTTTGTCGTGATTAATGGGCAGGCTCAAAAATTGGAGGCGCATCCCGGAACTTATCTCAGGTTGAGCCGGAGCTGGAAGGACGGGGATATCATTGAACTTCGAATGCCTTTTCAGTTTCATCTTGATCCGGTAATGGATCAGCAGAACATAGCCAGTCTGTTTTATGGACCTATTTTGCTCGCCGCACAGGAACCGGAAGCAAGAAAGGATTGGCGCAAAATTACCTTGAACGCTGCCGATATTAGCAAGACGATTAAAGGTGATCCTAACCGTTTAGAATTCAGGATTGACGATGTTGTTTTTAAACCATTTTATGATACCTATGGGAGACATTCGGTTTACCTGGACGTTGATTTAAAATAATGTGCTAACTTTATTGCATCTGCATGACTGAAAAATACAAATGAAAAACATAGTTGCTTTAAGCGCTCTGGTGTTAATGTTCGGGCTGGCAAAAGCGCAGTCTAATCGGGAAGATATAGAGATCCGCTGGCCAAAAGCCGAGCGATGGGAACTTGACAAGAAATTATCTATCCAAACTGATTTTTCTCGTCGTCATGAGAAGTGGGATGTTAAAGACGACAAGAAGGAAAGCTGGCAAAAAATGCTGATGATATTAAATGATGATATCACAAAAAATACTAAGCCACTGGATAGTATTAATATATCACATGACTTATCAGCAGACAAAGGCATTCGTTTTACGCTCCTGGCGGAAAATAAAAATAACCCTCTTCCATATCGGCTGATCAGTCTGGAAAACCGAACGATTAAATCTGAGCAAACTCCCATTTCTACGCTTATTTACATTATAGATGGCAAAACCTGCAGGCATACGGTTCTTGTTTCAATGAAAACAGACAAATTTCCAGCCGATTTTTTAACTCAATGGTCTGAAATTTTGTTAAGTAGCCGGATCATCCCATCAAAAGATGGAAATTTTGAACTCACTGATGATGCCTATCTTGATGTCCAGGAAATTAATGGGATTGATGAGTTTTATATTACAGCCAATTTCAAATTAAACCAGATGCAGCATTTGCTTAAGGGGCAAGCTGCGAAAATTATTATGGATGATTTACCTGAAATTCGTCTTTCGGGAAAAGTATCAGAGATCGGCAAACTAAAAAATGAATCTCCTTTTAGTTCACCTAGCAACCAGAGTGGGAATTATGTGAAAATGGTTGAAAAATTTCCTGTTACCATTAAAGTCGAAATACCACCAGCTGATAAGGATAAGTTTAAAAGTCGAATGAGTTGTATTGTCAGTGTGGCTACAGCTCGATAAAATAATGTCGTAAGTTGAGAGTGATTGTTTAACAATTTTTAAGGAGTAAATGGAGAGTCGTCAAATTGAAAATTCGCAAATACGATTGCAAGAAAATATTCCACTGACTGAGGAGGAAATAAAAGAAATGGAGATAGGACAAAAAGCAACCATGAGAATTGTTACAATTACGATCATTGTTGGCATATTGTTTTTGGGGATAATTGCTGTTTTATCTGTAGAAAAGGAAACCTTAGACAACCTGAAGTATTATGATTATATCGCTTTCTCCTGCATAGCATTATTATTTTTTAGTTTTTGCTATTTCATTGCCATGCTGGCCGATAGGTATAACAAGTACAACTGGAAGAAGGATAAACTAAACGGAAAAAATAAATTAACGAGTGTAGTGATTAACCGTGATAAAACAGAACATGCAGAATACCTAACCTTTGCCGGACCATTTAAAAATGAAAAAATAAGGATTGAGGTTAAGCAAGAGGATTACAATCGTTACAAAGCAGGATCTAAAGTTGTTGTTACTTATCTGAAATTTAGCAAAAAGGCCCTTAAAATCATTGATTCTTACTGAGAAACAGGAAAAATCTATGGTCCTAAAAACCAAACCAGCCTTTCTTTTTGGCCACAAGGTCTTCTGGTATTTCCAAACCTGCTGCTTTGGCCGCATCGATATGCTGCTGTACTTTGTTTTTATCCTTAAAGCCTGTTTCATTCTGATAAATCAAGGCAAGATCGATATGTGCCTGCTGATACCCACGGTCTAACGCGCTTTTAAAGCTATCGATTGCCCTGATCACGTTTTTGTCGGTTCCTAACCCATTTAAATAAAAAATACCCAGATTGTAGGCAGAAACATCAATCCCCTCATCAGCGCCAAGCTGATAATAATGCAGCGCCTTTTCATAATCGCCTTTTAAATCATAAAGATAACCTAACCAGTTATTCATGGGTTCACCCAGATCTGCAGCAGTCTGGTAGTATTGAAGGGCCTTATCGTTATCGGAGGGAAGCAGCAAATCTTCGGAATACAAATCACCAAGATTGTTATTTGCTATTGCCAGTGACATTTCAGCGGCTTTATTTAGCCAGAACAGCGCCTTCTCTATATCTACAGGGGTACCCACTCCATGCTTATAGCACATTCCCAGTCCATTCATTGCATTTTCATTGCCAGACAGGGCACTTTTATGGTACCAATAGAAAGCTTTATCGTCGTCAAGAAATCCTTCAATATTATAGTAAAGGTGCGCAAGATTATTCATGGAAAGTGCATATCCTTTTTCGGATGCAATGGTGTCGTAGTATATTGATTTTGCATAATCCCTGGCGTTGTAAGCCGCTATGGCCTTTACGCACAGATCATGGACAGAGGTCAGTTCATCGGTTGTCTGTTCACCATTTCTGCTCAGCCCTTTTGCGTAGGCTAAAAGTCTTTTCCTGCTTTCAAACTCAAAATAGTAAGCGTAATCCTCGCCGGCATGTTCCAGCGCAACTGATTTGGGGGTAGGAGTGATGCCAGTCTCGCTAACGGAATAAACGTTGTCTGCTTTAAATGCATAAGCAAAACCATCTTCATTAGGTTTCTGAACAACCAGGTCAAATTCAAAATCGCTAAACTCACTGGTTGCCGTATTAGCGATGCTCCACATCTGTTTTTTTTGCAACGTGAAAACGGTTTCATGAAGCCAAAGAATTTGTTGATAGTCATCAAGTGGGATTAACCAGGATGGTTGCTTCGGATTGCCGTCATAAATGCCTTTTTTCTCTGCCTGATGGATTAGTGCGATGTCACTTATCCCATCATTAACTCTGGCACGGATATCCAAAATTGCATCATACAGGCAGGGCAGCACATAGCTTTCGTTTTTCCTGCTGATGAGGCCGTGTTTCTTATCTTTTCGGATTACCAGCAAGTCGTTGAAATTTGTTTGTCTGTTTATTTTTTCAAATCCGCTATCCAGCAGGCTTCCGTCTTTTTTGTACAATAAACTAGAATTAAGACCTTTATGAGGCTTAATTAATAACAGTCCCTTATCCAGGTTTTCTATAGAATCGATTGGAAATTCGCCAAGGTATTTAAAAAACTCATTGTAAATCTTTTGGTTTTTCTGTCCACTAATCTTGGTGTAATAAAAACCATATCCGGAATCAATTACCTCTGTGTGTTCAAAATCAATTACAATACGTCCTGAAGCATCAATGACACCCCAGAAAGTTTCTTTTTTTGCACTAAAACAATTCCCATTTCCAATCGTTTCTATTTCATCATAAACAAACTGAGTGATCTGATTGCCTTTTGTGTTAATCAATCCTGATTTTTTTTGGAGTGTAGCTACTGCAACACCTGAATATTCGAAATCAAAGGCATCTTCCCAGATTAGCGGAATTGCAATTCTTCCGGCGGTATTTACATATCCGTATTTGCCATTTTTTGACACTACTGCCAAGCCCTGCGATCCAAAGCTGTAAAATTCATCAAATTGAGCGTTTAGTAAAACCCGGCCATCGCTATCCTTTAGTCCCCAAAGGTTATTTTCTTCAAATATTTCATAGGGAAGGTTCTCTTCATCAGCCACCCAGATACAGGACCAGCCGTAATCGTAGCCTTCATAATTTAACAGTTCAGGGAAAGCGTTAAAACCAGGACTGACATCATTAAGATCTTTATAATTCAGCAGGCTGATATCCCCAGCGTCCATCGCTCTGGTAATTATCTGATTGTTATGGGCAATGTTAGCCAGCCAAAGCTGGGCCTGTTCCGCATGAGGCGTATCCTCCATATTCAATACGTCCCAGATGTCCAGGTGAAAATAGCGCCCTGTAAGCTTATCCAGGTAATTGAACAGCTTGTCGCGGGCTTCATTAAACTTTTCTATATCTGTGATCAGACCAGGTTGGTCTTCTAGAAATTTATAAAACCGCTTCAGATTTTCAATTCCAGGTTCGGAATCAAAATATAATCCGGAATCATTAGATTCCACATGATTGTTATAATTATTACCTGAAATGAAACCTCCCTCTACTAATAATGGATGAAGCATAAGTGGCATTTCGTAACCCCATTCCATCATCATCTTATCGGTATTTTCGGCAACTGATGGGGTATTGATATTGTATAAATAGGCGCGGTGTGACATTCAGTCTATATTAAATGGCTTACAAATGATGCTGAGCCTAGAGCCAATTTTATGCCATTTGTTAGCAAAAACCAAATCACTCTTCAAAATTAAAACTCATTTGTAATTCTTCTCCAAGTAGTCGAGGTACATGCTGGTAAGATTAGATATAACAAATAGTTAACATACATTTAATGCGCTATTGTATCTCTCTAATGTACTTTTGAGAGCAAATAAATATTGGTCAAATGTCCCCAAGTCTGAACGAACATGAACTAATCAATCTTTGGAAAAACGGGGATGAAGGCGCATTCGACAAATTATTTAAACTTCATTTCCATAAATTACTCAGATTTGCTTCCCGGTATATTCACGATAGTGAGCTGGCAAAGGAAATAACAATGGACGTCATGTTCAAAGCATGGCAAAAGAAAGAAGAACTCATAAGCCAGAGTTTGGAGCCATTTCTTTTTCACCTGCTTAAAGGAGCTATGGTGGATCAATTCCGTAGGAAAAGTATTCTCTTCTTACCAGTTGATCAGATGCTTGCCGAGCCGGAGTCCAGAGAAAGAGCCGATGATCGAATCAATTACAGCCAACTTAGTTCATTGTATCAGGAAAGCCTGAACTGTCTCAGTCCCCAAAGAAGGCTGGTACTGGAAATGCGCCAGCAACAGGGAATGAGTTACAAGGAAATAGCGGATGAACTTGACATTTCTCCTAAAACGGTAAACCGACACCTTACAGATGCAGTGCATACGGTTAGAAGTTTAGTGCGGAAAAAGGGGGATATCACTCTTTTGTTTTTGCCTGCCATCGCAATCTTTATTTTTTGTTAAATATTTCCTTCTCATTATCAGTTGTTTATGTTGTTTTTGACGAATACCCGTATTTTGCATTGGGTATAAGTTCTGTTTCTTACGGTATGTATAGATAGCGCACTTGCTCTAATACCGAAGGCATGAAAACAGAAATAGACAGAGAACTTTTAGTCCGATATATCAATGGCAAGTGTACTGCTGATGAACTACTTCATGTAAAGCATTTTCTTCAGGATCCCGGATGGCAGCATGCACTGGAAGCAATACTGGAAGCCGACTTTTCTACAGTTGAGCCTGCGCCGCAAGCTGATGAGACGACTTTGGAAGAGTGGAACCAGGAGTTTCGAGATAAGTATTTCAAAAAAATGCCGATGAAATTGTGGTACACAAAATGGATAGGTTATGCTGCCGCTTGCCTCCTTGTTCTGGGTATTGGAGGATATTTGCTGGGCGAACATTTGGTAAAGACCAAACCGGCCTTTACAACAGCTAAGGTGATGATAGAGAAAACCAATCCGAGGGGTATCCGCTCCAAGGTGACGCTACCGGACAGCTCTGTGGTTTACCTGGGCGCGGGAAGTAGTATCAGGTATCCTCAGCAATTTGCCGCGAACGAACGAAACTTAACACTTACAGGGGAAGCTTTTTTTGAAATATCAAAAAATCCCAAGCGGCCCTTCGTGATCCATACTGGCGAGATACAGACCACTGTGCTGGGCACCTCTTTTAAAATCACGGCCTTTAAAGATGATCCGTTGTTTGTTGAAGTGGCAACCGGTAAAGTAAGGGTATCCAGGAAGGAAAATACAAAAGTGGCAGAACTTGCGGTGCTTGTCCCAGGAGAAGGAATATCATGGGATCATCAGCTAGGAAAGGCATCAATAATACCTGTTGACGTCTCGGCAATCCAAGGATGGTCATCAGGGGAAATTACCTTTAAAAATCGTTCTCTGGCACAAATTGCGGATGAACTGGAAAACTGGTACAATATTGAAATCAGATTTGCAGGGTCTGCGTCGGTTCGTAAGCGCCTCTCCTTGAGTGTTGACGGGAAAGCCTCACTTTCGGATGCGCTGGATATCATCTGCAATACAGCTGACCTGAAATACCGTTTTAACGGAAGACAGGAAATTATTATATCCGGCAAAGAATAAAATGGAAAGGAGAAAAATGAAGGGTTAATCTTTACTAAACAAAAAATCCGTTCCCGGTAAACCGGAAACGGAAAATGTGATCACACGCAGTAACATGTTTACCAAGACGCTGTACCGCAGGTGAAATGTTCCAGGCCAGGCCTGGATTAAATTAAAGTGCTTTTATCAAACAACATTAACATTCAAAAATATGCATAATGTAGTAAAACTACGTCCAACAATTCGATTTATAATGAAATTATCCCTGATTATTGCCGTCTTCCAGCTCACCTTTGTCGGAGTCCTGCTTGCCAGTGATGTATGGGGTCAAAATCTCGACAAGCTAAAGATCGAGATTAAACTTAACAATGCTTCTATAGAAGAAGGCCTCATTGCGCTTTCTAAAAAAAGTGGCATAAGGATTTCCTATGCTGATGATATGCTCCGGAAAGAAAGTAAAAAGATCACGTTAAACCGTAATGATATTACGGCAGGAGCTGTTTTACGAAGCATCCTGGAGAAAACCAATCTTACGTATCGACTTTTTAAAAATTACATTGTTATTGATGCTAAACCTGTTCCGCAACAGCCTGGGCGTATTACTGGTAAAATCACTGACGACAGGGGTGAAGCGATGCCCAGCACAACGATTAAAATTGTAGAAACCGATCAGACGGTACAAACTTCAGTAGATGGGAAGTATAGCATTAGTCTTAAGCCGGGAACGTATACCCTGGAAATCAGCTACATTTCCTATCAAAAGCAGCGTATTACAGATGTAGTGGTTAAAGCAGGAAGCAACACAGCACTGGATATATCCATGAAACCTGATTCGAAAGGCTTAACAGAGGTAATGATAACTTCAACCTATAAAAAAGCATCGGTAGCGGGGCTATATGCGCAGCAGAAAAATCTGTCCAATCTTTCAGATGGGATTTCTGCAGAGCAAATTGCTGCAACACCGGATAAACATGTAGGTGAAACGCTGAAACGCATTACCGGGGTATCCACCAATGAAAATAAAAAAGTAGTAATCCGTGGTATTGCAGAGCGTTACAATGTATCTCTGCTCAACGGGAGCACTTTACCAAGTACAGATGTTCAGGAACGCGATTTTGAGTTCAACCTGATCCCCACCAACCTGGTCGAAAACATTGTGGTGTCCAAGTCGATCACTGCAGATATGCCTTATGGATTTGCCGGGGGGTTGGTTCAGATCACTACTAAATCTGTACCGGAAAGCAATTTTCTTTCCATAAGTGCCGGAACCTCTTTTAACACCCGCACCATTGGAAAAGATTTTCTGGGATATGGTCGTGGCAAATATGATTACCTGGGTTTTGATGATGGAAACAGAGATCATTTTCCGGCTGACCTGCTGAATCTTGTGGGTAAATTTGATCCAACAAAGGATGAGAGTCAGAACGAAATCAAAGCTCCACAGGTTGGTGAGCAGAACAAGCGTATAGGAGGGACAGGGCGTTTAGGTACACGCAGTTTTCAGTCTATGCCCTCCCAAAATTACCAGCTGAGTTTGGGCAGGGCATATTCGCTTAGTGAAGCTAAAGTACGCAAACTCGGTTTTGTGGGTTCGGTAAGTTACCGGAACACGCAAACCAATGATTATGTTTCTACCATGCGCCGCGGAGACTGGGCCCATGAACCTGCTCGCCAAGATGACCCTACTGATGTAAATACCGGGAATATATATGGTTTTAATACAACCTTGGGATTACTGCTAAACGGGGGCTTGAAAACAGAAAATCACCAGATCAATACCTACAATTTATATACAAGGATATTTGACAATAGGTTTAGCCGCTATACCGGCTGGAGTTTTGAAACTCCGAAAAATGATACGGACACGAAATATGGGGGTATTTTAGAAGATGACCGACCTAAATTTACAGATTTGTTGCAAAACAAAGTAAGTGGCACGCATCACTTTAAATCGCTCACAATTGACTGGAGTTTAGCGAGGACATCTTTAAAATCGCTTGAGCAGGATGCGATATCCGCCTCGCAGAGCCCCAGGGAAATTGGAAATAGGGTGCTTTACATTTATCAGCCAGGCACCGTAAGCGATCCTGGTTCAGGCCCACTGCACCGTGATGAATATATCTACAAAGAAAATAATTTTGATGGTGTGATTAGTGCTGCATACGATTTTAGGCTTGGCAAAACCAGACATGTCTTTAAAACTGGAGTGAATTATTTAAAAAAGCATGCGTTTTACGATTGGGAGGTGCTTCCTATCGTAAAAGGGACAAATTCAACTGTTCCAGTAGAACTGATTCCCATTCAGGACTGGGGCAATTACATGAGCATGGAAAACGCGGGAAACAGTTTGTTCTATTTCAAGCAAGATTACACTTCAAATAAATTTGAAGCTAAAAGCATAAATAAGGGCGGCTTTGTAATGTTAGATCACAAATTGTTACCAGGCCTTAGGGTGGTTTGGGGAGGCAGGGCTGAATATTTTAAGTTGGATACCATAACAAACTCTGCCAGTTTGCTCAGGGACAAAAATAGTAAGATCTTCTTTGAAGAAAAGAAAGACTGGTATTTTCTGCCTTCGGCGAACATTACTTATTCCCCTTTAAAAGATCTGAACCTACGTGCCTCCTATGCAAAGTCAGCTGTTCGTCCAGGATTGATGGAAAATTCAAGGTTCTCTCGTTATAACCCCAATTATGGATCGGTTGTGAGGAGCAATGGGGTTAGCAGTACGCTTATCGATAATTACGATGCCAAGATCGAACTGTTTCCCGGCGCAGGAGAACTCTTGTCGGCAGCCTATTTTTATAAATATTTTGATAAGCCTGCAGAATATTATAGGATAGACAATGAAAACAATGGCAGGGGTTACATTACCATTTCAAACTCTGACTGGGCAAAGGTAAGCGGATGGGAATTTGAACTTCGTAAAAGTTTAGGTTTTGTGTACGATGGACTTGCTTTTCTAAAGAACGTATACGTTAGCGGCAACCTTACGCTTCAAAAATCAAAAGTAAGGGCACGGGAGGTGCAATATGAAAAAACGGCTGCTGGAATCGATACGATGTATTATAAATACATGAAATATCCCCGTGCCTTATATGGGCAAGTTCCAGTATTGTATAATGCAGGAGTACAATACGCTGGTAAAAAACTAGGTTTAAACATTAGCTTGAACCATTCCGGTTATAAGACTTTTATCACGGGGATAGAGCCCTCTTATGTTGAATATGAAAGGCCGCGAACACAAATGGATGCACAGATCAGCTATAGATTTCTTCAAGGAAAACTAGAAACCAAATTAAACATGAGCAACCTGCTTGACGCACCTTTTCGTTATTTTATTAATGATCCAACGACCTATGAATTAAAACCCGGAAATGAGGGCAAGTTAGACCTGGAATGGAGCGACAAATACAAATATAAATTTGGTTTCTCGGAGAAATTTGAAGAGGGATATATGGATCCGGCTACAAACAGGCTGGTCGGTGACAGACAAACTTCTACCCGTTATACTGGCCGTACTTTCAGTCTCTCTATTTCTTATAATTTTTAATTTAAATGATCATGATCAAAACATTTAGAATAATTTACCTGGCAGCTATTTTGCCTATATTGCTGTTCAGTGCCTGTGAAAAAGATGGTATCCATATGATGCCCAAGATAAAAGCCATCAACAAAGAATTTAGCATAAGCGGTTTTGTTGTAGGCGATACTGTTGAACAATATTTTGACGGTGTTAAAATGCGGGATTATTACGGACAGGTTAGGACTGTCTCTTTTCAGAACCAGCTTGCCTTTGAAAAGGACGAGATTAACATGGAATTGAGAAGAAAAAGTAACGGAGAGACCATTTATCGTCAAACATTTAACATCAATGACAAGCAAAATGTTGTTCCTCGTTTTTATTTCGACGGCTTGAAATTCAACAAGGGATATACTTACCCGGATCCGCAGGGAGATGAATATACAGCGAATTTTTATGTGGATCCCGCTGGCGGTTTTCCCCCGGTAGATATTAATATTGAGGTACTTGAGTACTATTTTGACGGTACCAAGCCAGATCCTATTATCGTGGTAAATACCACGACCATTCCCATTGCAGAAAATGTTAAGGCAGGAGCATGGACGCCCTACCTGAAAGTTCAAGTACCAATAGCCACCCCGCAACAAAGTGGCACTGAACTTTACCCGATTGTAGTGGTCAGGGATGCAAAGACCAAAGACTATTATGTCAATAAGAATAGGGACCAAAGTACAATTAATATGGAAATTCCTTACGACGGGGTTTCTCCGGGTAAGGTGCAGAGTCTATATCTGAACAAGATACCGAGTGGTACAGAAAAAAAATTCTTTCTGGAGTTCTATGATCTTGTCCAGTTGTTTCCCCGCTAATTGTCTGGGGTGTTAATTATATAAGATTTTGTATGGGGCGTATAGTTCCCTCATTCGAAGAGAAACAAAAAAGCCTGCAAAGATCGTATGATTTTGCAGGCTTTTTCTTGGTTATGATACCACTTTGGCAAAGAGTGGAGGTTTCGAACCCAGCTCTAAATGCAGCTTTATTTCGTATTTATGGCCTTTATAGTAATTAATTTTAATTGGATAACACAGAAAGTGAATATATTGTCAAATATTATAGAAATTATGTCTATGAATAAGTTCCTATTGATAGTAGCAATACTCATCTGTTCAACAAGATTATCGGCGCAGTCTCAAACCAATAAGTATCAATATAAAATCGATTTGTTGAATATGCGAGATAATAGGGTGCAGGTTTCCCTTGTACCACCCAAAACCAATCAGCGAGAAGCTAAATTTGTAATGCCTAAGCTAATTCCGGGCTACTATGACGCGATGAACTTTGGTCAATACGTTTCCGCATTTAAGGCATTTAATAAGAAGGGAGAGCCAATCACCGTTAAAAGATTAGATACGAATACCTGGATCGTGCCTGACTTGAAGAATACTGCTAGAATAACCTATGAAGTATCCAGCGGTTGGGAGGATCTGCCGCAAAATACTCCGGGAGCAAAATCTGCCGAAAGTACCTTTAAAAAAGACAAACTTTTTATCCTAAACTATAATGCGCTCGTCGGTTACTTTGAAAAAGTTAGAAATAAAGGCTACAAGGTGACGGTAAAGAAAAACCGGGAATTCTATCCCTCATCTGCCTTGGAATACACCCATCAGAACGATACTATAGATGTGGTTTCAGCAAAAGATTACCGTCATCTGGTCGATGCACCTGTCATGTATTGCGTACCAGACACCACCTGGATCACAGTGGGGAATGCGAAAGTCCTGGTTTCCTTTTATTCGCAGTCGCATCAATCTTATTCAAAAACCTTAGCCTCCAGATTGGACACGATTTTAAGGAGTCAGCAGGCATACCTTGGCGGGAGATTGCCTGTTAATGAGTATGCATTTCTGATCTATCATGAAAAAATCCCAAGGGGACTGATGGCTGATGGCCTTGAACACAGCAATTCCACTGTATGCCTGTACGGTTCGGAAACTTTAGACCAGCTTCCCGAGGCATTAATTGATGTTGCTTCTCATGAGTTTTTTCATATTCTGACGCCACTCAATATCCATTCTAAGGAAGTACAGGATTTTAATTTTCTTAACCCTGTATTGTCAAGGCACCTCTGGCTTTATGAAGGTATGACTGAATATGCGACCATGCATATGCCCATAAAACAACGGATGATCAGCCTTCAGCAGTTTGCTAAAAAGATCGAAGCCAAAATCAAGGGTATGGAAGGATTCGATAATAACTTGTCTATGACTGTGATGAGCACTAATGCGATCAAAAGGCAGGATCAGTATATGAATTTTTACCAAAAAGGTGCCTTGATAGGTTTATGCCTTGACATTCGCTTAAGAGAACTTTCCAATGGAAAGCTTGGTACACAGGAATTAATGCAAAAGCTGGTTAAAAAATATGGTCCTGAAAAAGCTTTTAAAGACGAAGACTTGTTTAATGTAATTACTGCATTTACATTCCCCGAGATTCGTCAGTTTTTTAAAGATTATGTCGAAGAGGGACAAACAATTTCTTTAAAAGAGAGTTTGATGAACGTAGGACTCGATTATGATGAAGCCGAAAAAACTGTTTTTGAAATGAATAACCCCTCCAGTGGTCAACTTTCGTTGAGAAAGGCATGGATAAACCAATAAGCAGAACCCATTTTGTCTACAAGGTCTGGTTGAACCCCTCTTATTGCATTGCAAACGGGGATGGAAGTATACTTCGGGCATACTTTGGCCGGTTTTTGATAGTTCTCTCCGGTAAAACAGTATACCTTGAAGTATACTGCTTAAAATACCGATTGGATAACTTTGCGGTATAGTAGGGCTTGTATTTTTTTGCCAGGTCAAGTTTTTTCATGATTTTTTTTATTCAAAATAAACCATGCCCACTGACAACCCTAAGGTAGCCTCCTGAAATTTCTACAGGAAATTAATGCAGAAACGACAAGGGGGAAATTAAGACTGTTGAACATCCCAATTTAGATAGCTGTCTTTTTTAATGCCACCTGATTTGTAAATTGAGTAAAAAGCGATACCGAAAAGTTCACCATGCGAAAACCTTAAATTATGATAATCTTTGCAATTTCCTATTTATGTTAAACGCAAATAAGCCAATGAAACGTGGGGATGAAATTACCAGGACCTATTTTGATTTTTTAGACCTTCATCTAGCTGAAATTGTCAGCGGTGAGGCCACTGAAATGTTGACCTTGAACGAAATCGCAAGCGCCTTATGTGTTTCTCATACCCACCTGACCGATACCATTCAGCAAACAATGGGTCACCATCCCTGTTATTTCTATGATTTGAAAATCGTAGAACAGGCAAAAGAAATGATGCTCCATACGGACCGTTCTATTGCTGACATTGCGAAGAGATTGACGTATGATCCCTCCAATTTTTCAAAATTCTTCAGAAAATTTACCGGACAAACACCTGGGGCGTTTAGAAAACTGCATAAAAAATAGCGAATACCTGAAAGCTCCGAAAAGTTCACCATGTTATTTAAAGGGCGATAGCTGAATTTTATACTATCAATAATCTTAAAAAATTTATTATGAGCAGGAACGATTTAAAAGGTAAAGTAGTGCTGATCGCAGGAGGTGCAAAAAACCTGGGTGGCTTAATTAGCAGAAATGTAGCGGCAAAAGGAGCGAAGGTAGTGATCCATTACAATAGTGAGTCAACAAGAGTTGATGCAGAGAAGACCTTGGCCGATATTATCTCAGCTGGTGGCGAGGCTTACCTTACCCAGGCCGATTTAACCAGGGTGGAAAATGTGGTAAAGCTGTTTGCGGAAGCAAAAGCCAAATTTAGTGGTATTGATATTGCGATCAATACGGTGGGTAAAGTGCTGAAAAAACCATTTTTAGACACAACCGAAGCAGAGTACGATAGCATGTTCGACATCAATTCAAAACAGGCTTATTTCTTTTTACAGGAAGCTGGAAAACAATTGAACGATAATGGTAAGATCTGTACTATAGTGACTTCATTACTGGCTGCATTTACGGGTTATTACTCGACATATGCTGGTGCAAAGGCACCTGTTGAGGATTTTACCCGTGCGGCAGCAAAAGAGTTTGGAGATAGGGGGATTTCAGTTACTGCGGTTGCTCCTGGTCCAATGGATACGCCATTTTTTTATGGACAGGAGTCGGAGGATGCTGTTGCCTATCATAAATCGGCATCAGCTTTAGGGGGGCTTACCCGGATTGAGGACATTGCCCCGCTGGTGGAATTTTTAGTAACAGATGGCTGGTGGATTACAGGGCAGACCATTTTTGCGAACGGAGGGTACACTACAAGATAGAGGTTTCAAGCAAAAGTCCTAAGTGATATAGGATTTTTGCTCTTGCATTTTTATTTGCCTGGATAAATCCATAACTTAAAATCATGATAATCAAAATTATAAACACCATACTCATGCTTTTTGCTGCTTACATGGGAACCAAACAAGGCTGGGCGATGTTTTCGGGTAAAACCGAAATGCTGGAACTGTTTGGCAAATGGAGCATCGGCAAGCAGGGGGTGATGGCTTTAGGTTTCTTTACGCTGTTGAGTGTTGTCCTGATGCTCATTCCTAAAACTTTCGTCTGGGGGAATTTCCTGATGGCAGCAGGTATCCTGTTAATTATCTGTTTTCATTTACTGGGCAGAGATCTTAAAGGGGTGATGATTGAAGTACCTTTCTTCCTGCTGTCCTTAGTTATTATTTACCTCCAGCACCCAATGGTGAAAGTAAGCTAGGAGACAAATTATATACATGCTGGCTTTATTCACACACAATTCCAAAGATTTGGTCTTGTGCTGTTTCATGAAGTCCTGTGTATCCAAACGAACGATAAATTATGTGTCTTTTAGCAAACTATGAACCCAATACCTTGCTGAAATCTTAAGCCTTTGTTGCTCAGCACGATCACAATTTTGTCTTGCTCTTTAAGGCTCGACAATAGAGTTATTACACCATCAAATAAGGTTGTGTATTCGGCATCGAGATCGGTATAAAGGCCCCGTAGGAATTTACCATAGAATTGACCTCTTCAAGGGGTAGTGTTTTGCCTATGGGATGCAAGGTGGCCAAATTGGAGCAGAGATTTCAATATTTTATTAATTTTTTGTAAAAGGTATGAGATCAACCGCGTTTTTATCCTCCGCATTTAAAACGGCTCCATAGCGCATTTAGCTTCGTCCATATCGGTTTAGTAAGCGGTTTGGGAGATAGCTGGTAAAAAACAATTATTTGCATGCTTCCCGGGCATTTTTTGATATGGATTTTTGCATTAAGTAGTATTGGTTTCTGTGCCATATAATCGAGCATACGGATAGTTCCCTGGAAAGTATGCATGTCTCCTTTTTCTGTTTTTATCGCCCGGAGTTTGGTCTCAGTCTTGATGATTAGGGCTTTGGGAATGTTTCGCTTGGTGATGTTCCTGTCTACAAGGCCGTCATAATAGGCATTCAGGTTTTTTTGGAGGATCACTGTAGTTTGAACAGGAGCATTGTCCAGCAGCCATAGGAACGCATACGACCAATATTCAGGGCTTTTCTGGTTGCTCCAGCCTTTGGTAAACCGGATATCTTCCACACCAGTGTATGTAATGGATGGTGCGAAGTCTATTGGGATGGGAAAACGTTCGATTCCCCAGCCGTCCAGCTCAAGCTGATAGGGTGGCTTCCAGGAAGGGCCGTCAAATACTGGCTTATTTTGCGCCACTACCTTAGTACATAGGCAGTTGAGGGTCAAGGCAAAGAGATAGCAGGTAAACTTGTTCATATTTTAATTGCTTTAATAGTTTTGGGTTGGATGGTGATTGGTAGCAGACGGCCCGCCAACTCTACATGGAGACCGATGATGTTGATGAGCGAGGAATATTGGTTTTCCAAAAGGCCGCGCAGGGATAGTTTGAAATTAAGTAGAAACATCGTTGCATGGTTTGATTTCGTGATTGTGGTTTCCATTTTTATGCCACAACGTATAATATGGGGTGTAAATACAATATTTGGGTCTTTCTTGTGAATCTTTGTCCGATAGTGGACATGCGTTGTTCAGTTTTGAACAGCAGATGGCTTAAACGAATATGAAGGAACGGAAGCAAACTATTATAAAACTCATTTGGTCTTTCTCAACATGCTCTTTTAAAACTTCGATTCCTCTTCCAAAAAAACTTAAATAAATTTGCGCAACCCAAAAGTTGCGCATATATTTGCAACCTGAAGGTTGCTGATTAAATATTTGCAAAATGAAACAAGACATATTCCAAGCTATAGCCGACCCTACACGCAGGGCTATTTTGACTTTACTTGCCATTCAGGCTTTGACGCCGAATGTAATGGCAGAAAAATTTGATATGACCCG
>Ga0307414_10000242_pt1 | contig 34787 bp, 27 predicted proteins | sample DK1Ometagenome_FD_203804 | JGI IMG/M metagenome (GOLD analysis project Ga0307414, IMG submission 203804) | Maize rhizosphere microbial communities from greenhouse at UC Davis, California, United States - DK15-O-3 | ecosystem: Host-associated > Plants > Roots > Rhizosphere > Soil | place: USA... | reverse complement strand
CAGATGCCCGATCACCTGACGGCCGTTGATGTTGGTTTCAAAGAAGCCCAGCTCCATCCGGTTGAGCGGCGGCAGGATGGTCAGCGGCGTGTCGTGCATCGTCCGCGCGGTTTCGGGCTTCATCAGGCCCGCGCCCTGATTGAGATGCGAAATCATGAATTTGCCCATGTCGGCGCCGGTCGAAGACAGGCCGCCCGCGGGCGAAGGACCGACAATCTCGAACTTGTACGGCCCGGTCGAAAGCTGGCGATATCCCGTCGCCATCCACGGCGCGAACGCCCCCGGCAGCGGCTGGCGGAAGGTCGATTGCGCCATGCCGAGCGGCTGGAAAATCCGCTGCTCGACATAATCGTCGAACCACATCTTCGAAACGCGCTCGACGATATAACCCGCCAGCGCGGTGCCGTAATTCGAATAGGACGGCGTCGATCCCGCTGCATAAATCCGGTTGGGAATCCCGCCCTTCACCAGATCGCCCAGCGGAATCTGGAACTTCGGATTGTCGAACATGGTCAGCTTGCCATGCTCCTCAAACCCCGCCGTATGCGTCATCAACTGGCGCATCGTCGCCGGCTTGCCGTCCTTCAGCGGGATTTTGAAATCGAGGTAGGTGTTGACGTCAGCGTCGAGGTCGATCTTCCCGGCCTCGACCTGCTGCATCACCGCAGTCCAGGTGAACAGCTTCGACACCGATCCGGGACGGAAGAGCGTGCGCGCGGGGTCGACCGGCGTGCGCTTCGCCGCATCGGCATAACCAAAGCCGCGCTGCGTCAAAACCTGTCCATCCTTGACGACAACCACCACGGCGCCGGCCAGATCCCCCCTCCGCAATGCGAAGGGCATCATGCCGTCGAGCCAAGTATCAACGTCCTGTTTCGTCAGCGAGGCCGGGGGGGGAAAAACCGAGGGAGCAACACTCGACGCACTCGGCGCCGCAGCGGGCACCGGCGGAGCAGAGGGCTTCGATGCGGCGGTCCCGACCACCAGAGCCAGCGGCAACAGCGCGAACAGCTTGAACTTTCGCATCCCAATTCCCTTATTTTCAAAGCATCGGCGACAGCCGGTTCAGCGCACGGCCACGCATTTCAGAATATTTTCTGATATGAAACATAATGGTCAAAATTGAAAATTGTCAATATGATTTGGAAAGAAGCACTCGTGCCCGGCCTCAGTCGCCGCTTGCCCGCACCACGACGCCGCGCGCCATGACAAAGCCCATGTTTTCCAGCACGCTGATATCGGCCAGCGGATCGCCCTTCACCGCGACGATGTCGGCGGTCTTGCCGGCAGCGAGTGTGCCGACTTCCTTTTCAAGCCCGGTGTGTGCCGCGCCCCATGTGGTCGCCGAACGGATCGCATCGAGCGGCGTAAGCCAGGCCTTCACCATCAGGGCAAATTCGCGCGCATTCTCGCCATGCGCCGACACGGCGGAATCGGTGCCGAATGCGATACGCACCCCCGCCCGGTGGGCGCGGCGCGTCGCGTCGATCATCAGCGGTCCGACCGTCCGCGCCTTGGCGCGAACCGGGGCCGGCATCCAGTCGGCGGTTTCCGCCTGCCGGGCGACGGTATCGCCCGCCAGCAAGGTGGGGACCAGATAGCTGCCGTTCGCCTTGAACAACCGGATCGATTCCTCGTCGAGATACGTGCCATGCTCGACCGAATCGACGCCCGCACGCAGCGCGGCATTGACCCCGTCGGTGCCATGCGCATGCGCCGCGACCTTGCGCCCCAGCCGGTGCGCGGTTTCAACGATCGCGGTGAGTTCGGCGTCGCTCATCTGCTGGCCAAGCCCCGCCGCAGTGTTCGACATGACGCCGCCCGTCGACGCCGTCTTGATGACGTCCGCGCCCTGTTGCACCGCCAGCCGGACCGCACGCGCACAATCGTCGGCGCCCGAGCACAGTGTAGGCGCGCGGAACAAATCCATGATTTCCTGACGATATCCGTGGATATCGCCGTGACCGCCATGCGCGGCGACGCCGCCTGCCGCGATGATACGCGGCCCAACGACTTTGCCCGTCGCGGTGGCGTCGCGCAGCGCATTGATCGCTTGCGGGTCGGACCCCAGGTCCACGACGGTCGTGAACCCCGCGCGGACCGTCCGCCCGGCAAAGACGACCCCGTCGAACGCCTGATCGGTCGCCGATTTGGTCACCGCGTCGAGGCGGCTCGTCGGGCTGGATTCGAAAGTCAGATGGACATGGCTGTCGATAAAGCCCGGCATTACAAACTGGTCGCGGAGGTCGACAATCCTGCCTTCGCCGACGAAGCCGTCGCGAATTGCGGCGACCTTCCCTGCCTCCACAACGATCGTCTTGTTCGTCTCGACGCGGCCGCTTGCCGGATCGGCCAACAGCCGTCCGGCGTGGATATAGGTGGTCGCCGACGCGGTTTCCTGCGCCGCGAGCGGCTGTGCCAAAGCGGCAAGCGCGACAGCGCCGAACAGGATCTTCTTCATATCATCCACCCCAATATATCGTCGCGATCAAACGTCTGTACGGCCCCAGATCGCTTCTCCGCACCATGCATTGCCGTCGGTATATTCGATGGACGGTTCACGGTCGGCGGCAAGGAAGATCGGCCCGTCGAGATCGACGATATCGCAAAGCTGGCCGAGGATAAACGCCGGCGCCATCGCAAGGCTGGAACTCACCATATTGCCGACCATAACGCCCAGCCCAAGCTCGCGCGCGCGCCGCGCCATCGCCAGCCCTTCGGTCAGGCCGCCGCACTTGTCGAGCTTGATGTTGACGACATCGAAGCGACCGACCAACCCGTCCACATCGCCGAGCGTCAGCACGCTTTCGTCGGCGGCGATCGGAATCGGGCATTGATAGCCGGTAAGGTCCGCTTCGCGGCCGCGCGCCAGCGGCTGTTCGAGCAGCTTCACATCGGCCGCAACAAGCGCCGCGACCAGCCGGTCGAGATCGCCGATTTCAAAACCCTGATTGGCATCGACACCCATCCAGCATTCGGGTCGCGCGGCACGCACCGCCTGCACCCGCGCAATATCGACGTCGAGATCGCCGGTGAGCTTCAGCTTGAGCGCGCGCGCCTGCGCATAGTCCAGTGCGCCTTGTGCCATGATATCGGGATCGTCGGCGCCAAGGGTGAAAGTCGTCAGCAGCGGGCGGGGTTCGGGAAGCCCGGCGAGTTCCCACACCGGAACGCCGCTGCGCCGCGCGTCGAGTTCCCACAGGGCTGCGTCGATCGCGTTGCGCGCGCCATTGGCGGGCAGCAAGCTCTGCAATTCTTCGCGCGTGATCCCGGCGGTAACCGCGTCGCGAACGCTTTCGATCCCCGCCGTCATCGTCGCAACGTCGTCGTTCAGATAATAGACCCCCGACGCTTCGCCGCGCCCGACATGTTCGCCGTCGGACAGCGTGACGACGACGAGCGATGCATCAGTAAAGACGTGCCCCGAAATGCGAAACGGCTTGGCAAACGGGAAAGATTCGACCGCAAGATCGAGCGAAAGGCGGGTATGCGAGGTCATCGAAATCTGTCCTTCAGGGGGTCACTTTACGGGCGCAACTGCGGCCGGCGCCAACGCCGCCGCGATCTGGCCCACATATTTATTCCAGTCGAATTTCTGGCCCTCGGGTGTCCAGCCGAGACGGACGATCACCGCATCCTGCGAGGGAATGGCCGCGACGATCTGAAAATTATGCCCGCGCGCCATCACGGTATCGGCGGGAACATCCGCAAAGAGCTTCCGGCGCTCACCATCGGCTTCGGCCACGTTCAACCACAGCTGCGCGCCATAGAAGGGCTGCGGCGCGGCCGGGGTCGGTGTAACCGCGAAATCCATCCATTGCTGCGAAAGCAATTGCTTGCCCCCTGCCCTGCCCTTGTTGAGATGAAGCAGTCCATACCGCGCCCAGTCGCGCGCGGTCGCATAGGCATAGGAACTACCGATCTGCACGCCCGCTTCATCGGGTTCGATCAGCGCACTGGTCATGCCCGTGGGCTCGAACAACCGTTTCTGCGCAAAACGCGCCATGCCCTCCAGCGTGCCGCCGGTCGCCTGAAACACGATGCGCGACAAGATATTGGTCGTGCCGGACGAATAGCTCCATTTCGTACCGGGTTCATGCTTCAGCGGCTGCGCCGCCGCCATCGCGCCCATGTCGCCCGCCTCGAACAGCATCTTGATCGAGTCATTCCCCGGCACATAGCTTTCGCTGAAACTGAGACCGCTCGACATCGTCAGCAATTGGCGCAGCGTGATCTTGCCGCGCGGATCGCCCTCGCCTTTCCACTCCGGAACCGGCGCGGGATCGTCAAGCTTGAGCACGCCGTCATCGACGAGCAAACCGACCAATGTTCCCATGACGCTCTTGCTCGCCGACCAGCCGAGCAGTTCGGTGTTCTGGTCGAAACCCGGCGCATAGCGTTCGGCGACGATCGCCCCGCCCTGCACGACCACTATCGCCCGTGTGTCGGGATAGCCGTCCTTATTCTGTTCGTCGAAGGCGGCGCTCACTGCCTTGTCGAGCGCGGCCCGGTCGAGCCTCGCTTCGGCGGCCGCCTGCGCCTTGCGAACCGGCGCGTCGCCCATCGGCCACGGCTTCGCCGCTTGCGACCGCAGCGGCTTGAGCCGCGCCGCCTGCGCGTCGAGCGTCGCAGTCGACACATCACCGGTGAGCAATGTGCAGCCCACCGCCGGACGATAGAGCGCCGTGCGCATCGCGGCGCCGGGCGCCGATGCGGTCACAGTGCGCGCCTTGCGGTCGACCGCCAGCGTCACAGCTTGTGTGAAGGGCGCTAGCGCATGGACATCATCGCGCAGCACGTCGGCCTCGGCACGCCCCGCAACGAAGATGCTCGCACAGGAAACCTGCGCCGACACCGCGACGCCAAGGTCGGCGGGAGTGGCGACCGGCGGCGCGGCGGCGAGCGCCGGGATCGACGCCGAAAGCGCGAACCCGGCAAGGCCCAAAGTGGCAACATATCTGGTCATGAGAAGCCTATCAGCTTTTGGCGCGGCATGGGTGACGCAGCACTGCGCCTGCCCGTGCCCCGGTATGCTTGCCGCCATCGAGCGTCACGACGCCGTTGACGATCACCGTATCGATGCCGGTCGGCGCCGCCAGCGGGTTGTCCCAGGTCGCGCCATCGTCGAGCTTGTCCAGATCGAAGACGACGATATCGGCACGCATTCCGTCGCGGATCAGGCCGCGATCGGACAGACCCATGCGCTGCGCGGGCCAGCTCGTCATCTTGCGGACAGCATCCTCGAGCGACAGCACGGGGCGCCGCTTCACATATTCGGCGATGATGCGCGGAAACGTACCATAGGCGCGCGGATGCGGCAGGCCGAGCGCGTCCATTTCGCCGAAGTTCTGCGACGCCGCGGCATCGCTGCCGATACTGACCCACGGCTGCTTGAGCGCGGTTTCGATGTCCTCTTCGCTCATCATGAAATAGAGAGCGACCGAACGGTTCGGCAGGCCTTCGAGCGCAATATCCCAGGCGGCATCCGCCGGGTCGATATTCAAGGCAGCGCCGATTTCCGCGAGGCTCTTGCCATGAAAACGCTCATATTTTTTGCTGAAACCATTGGCCAGCCGCACATTGGCAAAACCGCCCGAGGCGTGAACAAGGTTCGACCAGCCGGGCATCGATCCCGCAGCGACTTCCTTCTTCATCTGTTCGCGAACCTTGGGATCGCGCAGCCGTTCGATGCCTTTCTGCAGACCGTCAGCCCACACCCAGCTCGGGGCGATGATTTCAAGCCCGGTTCCGCCAGCGGTATAGGGATAAAGATCAGCCGCGACATCCACACCGCGTGCACGCGCCGCGTTGATCGTCGCCACCGCCTGCGGCATCAGCTTGCCCCAACCGGGGGCGAAGGCGGCTTTCAGGTGGAAAATCTCGACCTTCACGCCGCCCTTTTCACCAATCTCGATCGCTTCCTCGACGGCCTTGACCAGTCCTTCGCTTTCGTCGCGCATATGGGTCGCATAAAAGCCGTCACACTGCGCAGCGACCTTCGCCAGCGAGACGAGATCCGACGTGCTCTGAAAGCTGCTCGGCGCATAAATAAGCGCGCTGGTAATGCCGAACGCGCCATTCTCCATTGCGATCTTGACCTCGCGGCCCATCTCTTCGAGTTGCGCCGGCGTCGGCGATCCGGCTCCGTCGCCCATCACCTTCATCCGCGCCTGCGTCGACGAATAATAGGTGCCGTAATTGACCGAAATACCCTGCTTTTCCAGCGTCTGAAAATAGGCCGGGATCTCGGCCGCCGCCGCCGGCGGCCCACCTTCGCCAGCGATGACGGTCGTCACCCCCATGCGCAACTTATTCTCTGCAGCACCGCTTTTGAGCAGGACGCGGCCCGACTGGTCCATCATGTCGATGAAGCCCGGCGACACATAGCGGCCCTTGGCGTCGATTTCCTTCGTTCCGCGACCAGGGATTTGCCCGATACGAACGACCTTGCCGTCCTTGACCGCGACATCGGCGCGAACCCATGGGTTTCCGGCGCCGTCGAGGACGCGGCCACCGCGAATGACGATGTCATATTCGGGCGCGGGGGCATTGGCGACGAGCAGCATCGACAAGGCGCCGAAGAGAATCTTGTGCTTCATATTATCATCTCCCTGTCGGCGGCCGGGGGACCGCCAAATTCCTGTCACTTCTTCGCGGCGGCCGGCGCATCGGCGCGCACCGCATCGACCACCTCGCGGACGGCGGCGATCACCACTTCGGGCCGATCGACCTGGATATAATGGGTGGCGTCGGGTACGGTCTGCTGACGCCCACGGGTAGAAAACGCCGCCTGCTCGACATGGAGTTGCTTCCATTCTTGCTTGAAGCGCGCGCCGACTTCCGCCGTCAGCCCCATCCCCTTCAGTTGCTCGGGCTTCATCGGTGCCATCGCGGTCAGCACGATCAACGGTCGATTGCCAAAACTGTGAACCGCGCGCGCATCCGCCATCGTGTCGTCGAAGCCGGTGAGTTCGGACCGCGAACCTGTCACCGATGTACTTCCATAGGCCGCCGATATCGCCAGCGCGTCACCAAGCCTTTTGGTCTCGGCGGCGGTGCGGAGTTTCGGCTTGTCGCCGCGTGAGATCATAAAGCGGGTCAGGCCCGTCCACGACAGCGCCGTCGCCACGCGCATGATGGTCGACGCCTGCTTCGGATGGACATCAATCCCGGCCACTTTGCCGAGCCGCGCGACCTGATCGGGGTGGGAGGGATCGACCATCACCAGCCCGGCGACCTGATCGCCATATTTGCCGACATAGGTCCGCGTATAAGGACCGCCGATCGAATGGCCAACCAGCACCAGCTGGTCGTTGATCCCGGCACCCTTCAACAGCGCATGCAGATCATCGACCACCGCCGAAGCGCGCTGCGGCGTATCCTTGGGGTCGCTCCACATGATCCCTGCGCGATCATAAGCGCAGGTGCGGGTGAAGCCGGCGATCTCGTCATGAACCAGCGTCCAGTCGGTCGTCCCGCCTGTTCCCAATCCCGATTCAAGGATCACCGTCGGCGATCCCGTGCCGCGGCAATCGATGTGCATCTTGCGCCCGCCAACATCGACCAGCTGTCCGCGCGGCGGATAATTCGCCTGAGCATTTCTGCGTCCCAGCGCTTCATAGATCATGCCGACCACAAGCGCGGCGATCAGCAGCGCGAGGAGCCCCAGCAGGATGCGCTTCGCCCAACGGCGAACGCGCCGCCAACCTGTCAGCTTCGTCATTTCGCGTCCTTCGCCGGGGTGAACAGAAGATCTTGATAATCATAGCTGAAGTCGGCGATCGGTGAGACAGGCTTCATCGTCACACGATCGACCTTGCCATCAGCGTCGAGGCCGAAGGTCACATAGGCGGGCTCGATCGACTTATCCTCGAACCGCGTGATGAAGCTGTCATATTGCCAATGCTCCAGCGTCCCGCGCATCCGCGGGGTCGATCGGAAATCGATCGTCAACCGCCCCTTATCCTCTCGCACCGCAATATTGCCGTACCAGGGATCATTATAGTCGCCGGCATAGCGCGCGCGCGGCAGCGAGGGGCCAATTTTCGCGGGCTTTGCCTGAACCGCCTTCAGCGTTTTTTGCGCTTCGGCGACCCGGTCCTTGGTCCGCGCCAGCCATTTTTCCGGCCAGCCCGCCTTGGGACGCCCCAGATAATGATCGAGCAATTCATAGGTAAGGCCGTGGATGACCTCGCTATCTTCCGAATTGATCGTGATGGAAAAGCCAACCCCTTTTTCGGGGATCAGCATGACCATCGTCAAAAATCCGAACACCGCGCCGCGATGCGTCACGAGCTTGGCGCCCTGATAGTCGCGCACCATCCAGCCGAGCGCATAGGTGTCGAAATTCGGCTGCGTCGCTTCGAACGCTTCGGGAACCGGAGCGATCGGCATGAGCACCTCGGGCTTCCACATCTCACGCGACGCCGCTTCACTGAACAGGCGGCCTTCGCCCTCCGGCAACTTGCCCTGCGCGAGCTGGATTTGCAGCCAGCGCGCAAGGTCGCTCGCACTCATCGCCATGCCACCGGCGGGTGCAGCGTTACGGCCGAGCTCGTCATGCTCGTCGAGCAATTCCTGATCGCCGGCGCCACGCAGCCCACCGTTCATCCGCGCATGCGGAAAGGCCCGGTTGGCGGTCGCAAAACGCGCCTCGCTCTCGCTGGTCGATTCCTGCATTCCCGCGGCCTCGATAATATGCTCGCGGGTAAATGCTTCCCATGTCTGGCCGGAGACCGCCTCGATCAGCTCGCCCGCGACCATGTAAAGCACATTGTCATATGCATAGCCGCTACGAAAACTGGTCGCCGGCTTGATATGGCGCAGGCGCTTGACGCTCTCGCTGCGGCTGAGGTTGGTGCGCGGAACGAACAGCAGGTCGCCCGCCCCCAGCCCAAGGCCGCTGCGATGAACCAGCAGGTCGCGGATCGTCATTTCGCGCGTCACCCACGGGTCGTACATCTGGAAACCCGGCAGGTGATCGGTCACCTTGTCGTCCCATTTGATCTTGCCTTGGTCGACCAGCACCGCGAGCGCGGCCACAGTCACCGCCTTGCCGGTCGATCCGGTCGGAAAGATGGTGTCGGCGTCGACCTTTTCGCTGCCGCCCAGCTTGCGCGTGCCAAAGCCCTCGGCGAGCGTGACCTTGCCTTGTTCGACGATCGCGACCGACATGCCGGGGACGCCTGCGGCGCTGCGGATCGCCTCGATACGCGCCTCGATGCCCTCGGGCGGGGTCGCGAAGGCAAAACCGGGGGCAAACGTCGCCGCGGCAAGCAGGCAAGCCAGCCTGCGGCGGCGGTTAGCGGATGAAATCATGACGGTTTTCCCTGAACGGCGCTTTGAAGCGCCTGCTTCTTGTTGGCGACGTGGCTGCGGACCAAACGATACAGACCGACTGTCAGCAGCGGCACGACATAGGTCGCTAGAAAAATATAGGCGAGCGCGCGATAGCCGCTTGCGATCAGCGCGACGAGACCGAAGCGGTCGGCGATGAACATGCACCCGATCAGCAGCACACCGGCGATCGCACCGCGCGCGCGGTTGCTCAGCGAACGCCCGCGCCGCGCCTTCAACGCCGCATCGATACGTTCGTTAATCGCATGAACCGACCCGGCCCCGCTTTCGAGCAACGCGGCGAAGATCATCACCTGAAAGAGCAGGTGAAAGATCGGCAGTTCCAGCTTCTGGAGCATGAAGTCCGACGGCAACGTCTCATCGATGATGCCCGGGTAAAAGGCGATCATCGCGATGAAGAACAGCACCGCGGGCACCATCGCAAGCGGTCCGGCGATCAGCCCCGAGACGATCGCATCGCGCTGGCTGGTCATGTGGCGGACGACCGGCAGGATCACCACCGCACCGACGACATTATAGCTGGCATAGGTCAGGCCGCCCAAAGCCCAGCCATCGGTCGGCGTCGGAATGGCAAAGCGCGCGGAGATCAGGTCGCCGAAGCTGCTCAGCGCAAGCACCATGAACAGCGCATAGACACCATAGAGCAGGAAGGAGACATATTTGAACAGCCCCTCGACCGAGCTGTTGCCGAAGGTGACGAACAGCGCAATGAGCGCCGCGAGACAGATGGTGCCGGCAATCGACGGCAAGCCGAAGACCGCGCTGCCGATTTCGCCCGCCGCGGCGCCGAACACCGCAAGGATCAGTGTGACGAACAGGACGTAGGCGATTTCGAACAGGACCCAGCCGCGCCCCAGCAATGTCTCGAAAAAGCTGCGATAGTCAAACGCTCCCACCGCCCGGGCAAAAGCAAAGGTCGCGGCGCAGATGATGCTCCACAGCAGCATCGCAAGCAGCATCGCCGCCAATCCGCCCCAAGGCCCGCTCGGCAGGAAGAATTCCGCGAGCTCGCGTCCGGTGGCATAGCCGCCCCCGATTACGACAGCCTTGAAGGCGAAACCCGGCAGCAGGAACCGCTGGAACCAGGAGGATCCAGCTGTCGCTGCCGAGGCTGCCGCGCCGCTCATGCGAGGCAGTTATCCACCAGGCGGGCGAAAGCATCGCCGCCGCGGATCGGGTCGGCAACGGGCAGTCCCAGCCGCAGGCTTTCCTCAGCCATCAGCGCGGTCGCCTCCTCCTCGCTGAGATGCGAAGTATTGAAAGAGACGCCGCCGCAACGGATCGCTGCATTGGTCCGCGCGCCGAGGCGCAGGTTCAGATCAATCGCTTCCTCGATGCTCGGCACTGCATAGCCGGGAGTGCCCAGCATCTGCTCGCGCCCCGGCTGATGACAGACGACGATCACGTCGGGCTGACTGCCGTGCAACAGACCCAGCGACACTGCGGCATAGGCGGGATGCAAAAGCGACCCCTGCCCCTCGACAATATCCCAGTGCGCGGGATCGGCGTCGGGGCTCAGCATCTCGGCCGCGCCCGCTTCGAAATCGGATATTACGGCGTCCATCGGAATGCCGCCGCCGGCAATCATGATCCCCGTCTGGCCGCTCGCGCGAAAATCAACATCGATCCCGCGCTCGGCAAAGGCCCGCGAAATGGCGAGCGCGGTATATTTCTTGCCCAGCGCGCAATCGGTTCCGACCGTCAGCAGCCGCTTGCCCGAACGCTTGCGCCCGTTGCCGATCAACAGATTACGCGGCGGATCGCGCACGTCGATCAACTGCCGACCAAGCCGTTCAGCCAATTCCGCAAGGCCGGGGACATCGGACAGGCGGACATGCATGCCGCTGACGATATCTAACCCTGCCTCCAGCGCCTCTGCCAGTGCGGGGATCCAGCTTGCAGGAATGACGCCCCCGCTGTTGGCAACCCCGATCAACAACGAACGCGCGCCCTTTGCCGCAGCTTCCGCCGGCGTCAGAACAGCCAGCCCAGTGCTGACCTTTGCTGCGGGCAGCGCATATTCGCCGACGCATTTTTCAGGGGCCCAGTCGCGCAGCCCATAAGCTGTCTTCGCAAAGCCGCTCTCGGTCGTGTCGCCAAGGAACAGCAGATAGGGCTGAGGAAGACTCAGCGCATCGGCGGCAGTGTCGAGGGATGTTTGAATGTTCACGGTTCTCACCAAAATCTGAAGGAGACACGGATACCGCGCCACTGTGGCAACGAGCCCACGCCCACCTTCGCTGTTGACCTTTTTCAAGTCTATTTTCAAAATTTGATAATATCAAGAAAATTTGAAAAATTCTTCGATCGGCACGGTCGGCCGAGCGCGCACTGCGCGCCCGGCGTCAAATTCAGAAATGGGTGTCAAACGCGATCAGGTGGAAGCCCAGGGCGATCCACAGCAGCACAACCGCAGAGATCAGCAATACAAGGCTCCAGAATTTCGCGAACCGGCCGCGCTTGCCGGTCCAGACATGCCAGAGGTTCCACGCGGCGCTGGCCAGCAGCCCGACGAAGACAATCGGGGTGGCGATCAGCAACGTGATCAGCGCCCAGTCGAGTTCACCGCTCATCGACGAGAAATCGGACAAGAGCGCAGAGGCGAACAGGAACCACCCGGCGAAGATCGCGACCGCAAGCCCGGCCAGACCGCGCGTCAGGCGATAGCTTTTCAGCGCCGCGGGCGAGAGCGCCGATTTCACGCCATAGTGGCGCCGCGCCCATGCCGAAACTGGCCACGCGATCGCGGTGAGCAACAGCGCGCCAAGACTGAACAGAAAGGCGGGCGTCAGCCAGGCGCTTGAAAGATACCAGGGCACCGGTTCGAACAGCATGAAGGGCGCCGAGGAATCGAGACCTATCCGGGTAACCCGCCCGTTTTCAACCTTGGCAGCGAGGCGCATCTTGCTGCCTGCGTCGCGCCAGACGAAAGGTTCGATCTCGACCCATTTCCGCGCCTGGCCGCCGAGGCCCGACGACGCACTGAAGACAATTCCTCCATCTCGGTCGAGCGTGATCTTGACCTGCCCGGACAGTTCCATCGCTTTCAGGAAACTCGTTTCGAGGCGGCGGGTCTTGTTATAGGTGCCGACCATCATCCGCGCATGCTCGCGCGCTGTGGCGGCATCGACCCGTCCATCGCGCTGCTCGAACGGGAAATAGCGGTCGGCAAAGGCTTCGAACAAATAGCTGCGGATCGGGCCCGACACATTTTGCGTGCCTGCCGCGTTCATCGACATATAAATGCCGACATTCTCCTTGGGGAAGAGCCAGAGCTGGCTATGGAAATTGACGCTGTCGCCGGCGTGCGAAATCGCTTTGCGGCCGTTAATATTCTGCTCGTAGAAACCCAGTGCCATGCCGTTGAGCGCCGGAATCGCCCGCGATATGGTTCCGTGCATTTGCGCTGCGGTCGCGGGCTTCAGCAAGGCGCCGCCATTGTTCAAATGCGCGATCATGAAGCGCCCCATATCAGCACCCGAAGCGGTCAGGCCGCCAGCGGGCGCAAGATTGCTCATCTCGAACGGCCCCGGCTTGCCCGACCCCAGCTTATATCCGCTGGCCATCAACGGGCTCAGTGCTGCGGGGAGCGGCTGGCGAAAGCTCGACCGCACCATGCCTGCGGGCGTAAAAATGCGCTGCTCGACATAGGTGTTAAACGGCACGCCCGACACGCGCTCGACGACATAGGCCGCCAGCGCCGTACCATAGTTGGAATAGGCCGGGGTCGATCCGGGTGCATAGATGCGCTTCGGCAGCGAACGCTTCAGCATGTGGCCCAGCGGCGGCACCCCCTTGGGATTATAGCTGTTGAGCTCGCGCTGCACCTCGTCAAAGCCGCCGGTATGGGTCAGCAGGTTACGCATCGTCACCGGCTTGCCGGCATAGGCCGGAATTTTGAAATCGAGATAGGCGTTAACGTCGCGATCGAGATCGATCTTGCCCTGCTCGACCATCTGCATCACCGCGGTCCAGGTAAAGAGCTTCGAAACCGATGCCTGACGGAACAGCGTCGTCTCGGGATCGACGGGCCACCGTGCCTTGACGTCGGCATAGCCGAACCCTCGCTGCGTCAGTACCTGCCCATCCTTGACCACGACCACGACCGCGCCCGCTGCGTCGCCGCGTTTCAGGGCATAGGGCATATAGCCATCGAGCCAGACATCGACGTCACTTTTGACCATCGCAGGAGCGGAAGGCGACACGCGCCCGTCGCGCGCCTCTGCCGATGAGGGCACAGCGGCCGGACGCGCCGCAGATTCGGTCGCGGGGGATGCCATGAACCCGACGAGCACCGTCGCAGCCAGCAATCCGCGTAAATTCAGGAACCGCATTGATCCTCCCCTTTCGGCCGGCCGTCACGCATGACCGCACAACAGGAATTTCTTATTCTGAAATATTTTCAATTCCAGATATAGACATGTTGTGCGAAAATTTGTCAACGGCTGGAGCCATACAGCCAATGGGCAGGAGGCTTGCGGAGGCGGCCCGATAGCGACGCCATTTTTCAATAAGGGGCAGGATGGACGAAAACCCGTTGCGTTTGAGCGGTGAAGCGCAACATCGCCCGCATCGGCGAAGGCGCTATTCGCTCTCGACGGGGTGAAGCGCCGATTTCAGATCCGCGTCGGTGGCGGAGCATACCGACAAAATGCGGCACGGTCCGTCGCCGACCGCAACATAACCATGCCCCATCGAAGCATCGAAATAGACCGAATCACCCGTCTTGAGGCGCGACGGTGCGTATATGTCGCTGTGAAACTCACACTCCCCCTCAAGAACCATGACATATTCTTCGCCCGTATGGCGCATCAGGTCACCGAAATCGTCAATCGATCGCACCTTTACCTCGATAATCATCGGATTCAGGAGTTTGTTGAGCAGGTCCGCTGAAGGATAGGTGTAATTATAGGTCGCCGTCTGGATCGAAGGCCCCTCACCCAAAGGCGTGATGCTGCGCCGTCCGGTGGCGACATGCGCGGCTGCGAGCTGCGATGTGGCAGCCGAAAACAACTGCGTGATATCAATCTCAAGCCCACGGCTAAGCCGCAGAAGCTTCTCATAGCTGAGGGACATTTTGCCGGTTTCAATCTTTGACAAGGTTGAAACAGGGATCGCCGTCCGCTCACTGACCTCGGCGAGCGTCCAGCCCTTCTCGTTCCGGAGCTCGCGCAGAAATATCCCCGGATTGCTGTCGACGGAGGGCCGTCGATCGCGTCCGGGCGAACTCAACTGACTGGTAGATGACATCTGGGTCCTTTCAATCTTTTTCCCTTTTAGCACATATTTGCTCATTCTTCCTATCTATCAAGCGTGTCAGCATGCGAAATCGCAACAATTGGAAAAGAAAATTACGCGCCAGATGGGAAAAAGGCCTTTTTCGGTCGCGCAAACCTGGCACAGGTCGCCATTTCAAACAGGAACGGCAGTGGTTACCTTGATCGGCTTCAAGGCAAAGTTCGAGTTGATCGCCCCTACGCCGGGCAGATGCAGAAGGGTTTTACGCAAGAAGCGTTCATAGTCCTCAATGCTGCTCGCCAACACCCGGAGCACATAATCGCTGTCGCCGCTCATCGCGAAACATTCGACGATTTCGGCGTGACCACGCACCGCCGCTTCAAAGGCCTCCAGCACCGATTCTTCGTGGTTGCGAATTTTGATATGGGCAAACACGCTCACCGGATAACCCAGCGCCGCGGCATCAAGAAGGAAGGAGCGCCCAAGAATCAGGCCCGCTTCCTCCATTCGGCGCACCCGGCGCCAGCACGGTGTATGCGACAAGCCGACCCGCTCGGCGACCTCGACCATCGAAAGCTGCGGCTCGTCCTGCAGGCAGCGCAGTATCTTGCGGTCGAATGCATCAATCTTGAAATCCACTCGCGCACCTTACTCGTTAAACTGTCATTACATTGCATGAATATGCGATTTTTCGCAATGTGATTACGAAATTTCAACAAATTCGCGCAAACAACGCAATCCCATTTCAGCGCGTTCGCGATAAAAAGCCGCGTGTCCAAATCTCTCAACTCGCGGCGGAACAGCCAAGCCTTGCAGCTCTACATTCCGGAGCCTGCGACGCGTCCTGGCGATACGCCCACCTTCGCCCATCTAGCGCTGGCAGGAGCTGGCGAAGTCGAACGCCCCGATGTGGCGGCCGACGAGGCGGGCATTCGCCACCTCCCCTACACGCTCGTCCGCGTGCTGGACGACGACGGTCAGGCGGTCGGACCGTGGAACCCGCAGCTTGACCCCGCGCTGCTCGTATCAGGCCTGACGGCAATGCTGCGCACGCGCATTTTCGACGACCGGCTGTTTCGCGCCCATCGTCAGGGCAAGACCAGCTTTTACATGAAATGCACGGGCGAGGAGGCGATCGCGGTCGCCCAAAGCATGGCGCTCGCCAGCGAAGATATGTGCTTTCCGACCTATCGCATGCTCGGTTGGTTGATGGCGCGCGATTATCCGCTCGATGCGCTGGTGAACCAGATTTTCTCCAACGCCGCCGATCCGCTGGCCGGGCGCCAGTTGCCCATCCTTTATTCGGCCCGCGACTATGGCTTTTATTCGCTGTCGGGCAATCTTGGCAGCCGCTTTGGCCATGCCGTAGGCTGGGCGATGGCGTCAGCCTATCGTGGCGACGAGGGGATCGCACTCGGCATGGTCGGTGACGGCACGACCGCCGAGGGGGATTTTCACGAAGCGCTGACTTTCGCCGCGGTCTATCGCGCGCCGGTCATCTTGTGCGTGACGAACAACCAGTGGGCGATCTCCAGCTTCACCGGCATCGCGGGCGCCGAAACCGCCACCTTCGCCGCCAAGGCGCTCGCCTATGGCATTCCAGGACTTCGAGTTGACGGCAATGATTTCCTCGCGGTGTGGGCGGCGACGCAATGGGCGGCCGAACGCGCGCGTGCGAACCTTGGCTCCACCCTCATCGAATTCGTCACCTATCGCGTCGCAGGCCACTCGACCAGCGACGACCCGACGCAATATCGACCCAAGGACGAGGCCGATCACTGGCCGCTCGGCGATCCGGTCGACCGCCTCAAGGCCCATCTCATCGCGATCGGCGCCTGGGACGAGGCGCGGCACGAAGCCCTGACGAAGCAAATCGACGGTGAGGTGAAGGCAGCGGTCAAGGCGGCCGAAGCCGTCGGCACCCTGGGCGCGTCGAAGCCGCCCGTCGGCGAAATGTTCGAATGTGTCTTCAAGGATGCAGACTGGCGTATCGACGAACAACGAGCAGAGCTGGGACTTTAAGACCATGCCATCTATGACGATGATCCAGGCGCTCAATTCGGCGCTGGCAGACAAGCTCGCCGACGACGCCGATATGCTCATTTTCGGCGAAGATGTCGGATATTTCGGCGGTGTTTTCCGCGTCACTGCCGGATTGCAGGAACGCTTCGGTCTGCAACGCTGCTTCGACGCGCCGATCGCCGAAAGCGGCATCATCGCGACCGCGATCGGCATGGGCGCCTATGGCCTGCGTCCGGTCCCCGAAATCCAGTTCGCCGACTATATCCTGCCCGCATACGACCAGCTCGTGTCCGAAGCCGCGCGGCTGCGCTATCGTTCGGCGGGAGAATTTACCGCACCCATCACCGTGCGCTCGCCCTATGGCGGCGGCATTTTCGGCGGTCAGACGCACAGCCAGTCTCCCGAGGCGATCTTCGCCCATATCACCGGGCTCAAAACGGTGATCCCCTCGACGCCCTATGACGCCAAGGGCTTGCTGATCGCGGCGATCGAGGATGATGACCCGGTGATCTTCCTCGAACCCAAGCGGCTCTATAACGGGCCGTTCGACGGGCGCCCCGATCAGCAGGTTCCGGGCTGGCACGGTCATCCCGCCGCCGAAGTGCCCGAAGGGCTCTACCGCGTCCCGCTCGGCAAGGCAGCAACCGTGCGCGAGGGCGAGGCGGCGACCGTGCTTGCCTATGGCACGATGGTCCATGTCGCGCTGTCGGCGATCGAGGAATGCGGGATCGACGCCGAACTGATCGACCTGCGCTCGATCGTCCCGCTCGACATCGATGCGATCGTCGCGTCTGTGCAGAAGACCGGACGCTGCGTAATTCTGCACGAAGCCTCGCGCTTCGGCGGCTTCGGCGGCGAGCTGTCGGCGCTGGTACAGGAACGCTGCTTCTATCATCTCGAAGCTCCGATCGAGCGCGTCTGCGGCTGGGACACGCCCTATCCGCATGCGTTCGAATGGGATTATTTTCCGGGCCCCGGGCGGCTCATCAAGGCGCTGCGGCGCGTCACTGGGGAAGCCTGACATGGCCCGCTATTCATTCCGCCTGCCCGACATTGGCGAAGGCATTGCCGAGGCTGAAATCGTCGCCTGGCACGTGAAAATCGGCGAGCGCGTCGAGGAAGACGCGCAGCTTGCCGACATGATGACCGACAAGGCGACCGTCGAAATGGAATCGCCCGTGTCGGGGATCGTCGTCGAGCTGGCAGGCGAGGTCGGGGACCTGATCCCGATCGGCTCGACGCTCGCGGTGATCGAAACCGACGACGATATGGCCGAAGAACTGCCGGCCGCGGAAACTCCCACCGTTGAAGTTCCGGCGCCTGTGCAACTTGCTGCGCAGACGCTCAAGCCGGCGCCGATCTCTCCCCCGGCGCCGGCCTCTGTTTCTGACGTCGAGGTAGCGGTGCCGGCGCCGGCCCCCGCCGCCGCCGCAGCGGATCATAGCCGCGCGGTTCTCGCCTCGCCCGCCGTCCGCGCGCGCGCCAAGGATCTGGGTGTCGATCTGGGTCAGGTCCATGCCGAGGGCGACCGTATCCGCCACGCCGATCTCGACGCCTTCCTGCGCTACAGCGGCGGTCAGGGCTATCACGCCCCCGGCGCCAGCCGCGCGCGCGCCGACGAGCCGATCAAGGTCATCGGCATGCGCCGTAAGATCGCCGAGAATATGGCAGCGTCGAAACGCGCGATCCCGCACTTCACCTATGTCGACGAAATGGACGTCACCGCGCTCGAAGAGATGCGCGCCGACCTCAATGCGAACCGTGGCGGACGGCCCAAGCTGACAATGCTGCCCTTCCTCATCGTCGCAATCTGCCGCACCATCCCGCAATTCCCGATGATCAATGCGCGCTATGACGACAAAGCCGGTATCGTGACGCGCCATGGCGCAGTGCACCTCGGCATGGCGACGCAGACCGACGCGGGGTTGATGGTTCCGGTGATCCGCGACGCGCAGGACATGAATGTCTGGCAGCTGGCGAGCGAGATCGGTCGCCTCGCGGAAGCCGCTCGCACCGGCAAGGCGAAGGTCGACGAGCTGTCGGGCTCGACGCTGACGATCACGTCTCTTGGCCCGCTCGGCGGGATTGCGACGACGCCGGTGATCAACCGGCCCGAGGTCGCGATCATCGGTCCGAACAAGATCGTCGAACGTCCGGTCTTTGACGGCGACGAGATTCGCCGCGCGAAGCTCATGAACCTGTCGATCAGCTGCGACCACCGCGTCGTCGATGGCTGGGATGCCGCAAGCTATGTTCAGGCGCTCAAGAAGCTGGTCGAAACGCCGGTCCTGCTGTTCGCGGACTGATCATTCCGTCCCCTCGTTCGTCATGCCGGACTTGATCCGAGCTGGCACAGAGGCCGGAGACCGAGTCCAGCATATCTCATTCGCCAGATTTCGGTTTGGCCTTCAGGGGATCAGCACGACCTTGATACAATCGCCGCGCGCCTGAGCCGCTATCGCCGAATTGATCTGATCAAGCGGGAACGTCGTGATGAGCTTGTCGAACGGGAAACGCCCTGCTGCATGATGCGCGATCAGTTCAGGGATGAAACTCTGCGGATCGCTGTCGCCTTCGATGATCCCGATGATGCGATGCCCGGGCGTCATCAGCGCGGCGATATTGACGCTGATCGCGGCGCCGGCCTTGGACGGTACCCCGACAAGGCCGATCGCACCATGACTTCCCAGCGCGGCGAGACCCGCCTCGATCACGGGAACGACACCACTGGTATCGAAGGCAAAGTCGAGCCCAGCCGGAACAATAGCACGCAGGGCTTCGGTCAGGTTTCCAGCCTCGGCTGGATCGATAACATGCGTTGCCCCGAAATCGCTCGCGATCGCGCGCCGGGCGGCGATCGGCTCGACAAGGATGATCGTGTCGCAACCTTGGATCACCGCCCCCATCACTGCGGCAAGCCCCACCGGCCCACCACCAAAAATCGCAATGCTCGACCCGGAAGGGCAAGCGAGTGAGCGCATGACGCCACCCGCGCCGGTCTGGAACCCGCAGCCCAGTGGCCCGAGCAATTCGAGCGCGACCTTCGAGGTGTCGACCTTCACGACATTGCGTGCTCGCGTGACGGTGAGCGCCGAGAAGGAGGATTGACCGAAGAAATGAGAGGTCAAGCGCGCGCCGTCCTTCGCATAAGCGGTCGATCCATCGTCAAGCCGCATCCCGGCATAGTTTAGCGGCACGAAACTCTGGCAATAGCTCGGCAGATGTTCGGCGCAGCGCGGACAAGCCCCGCAGCTTGAGAAACCGATGACGACCTCATCGCCTACGGTAAGGCCTTCGACCTCTTCGCCCACCGCCTCGATCACCCCGGCCCCCTCATGACCCAGCACACCGGGAAGCGCGAAAGGGGCCAGCTGGTCGCGAAAGATCAGGTCGGTGTGACACAGGCCGACGCCCGCAATACGCACACGCACCTCATCTGCGCGCGGCGCCTCGACCGCGATCGTCTCGATCGTGAAATCGCCGCCCGGCTGATGCGCCACGGCCGCCTGTGCCTCTGTCATCCCTGTCTCCTCAATCGAGCCGTCGCATTTCCTGCTGACGATAGCTGCTCGGCGCCATGCCGAACCAGGCGCGAAAGGCGCGGCTGAAATGGCTTTGGCTGGTGAAACCCGTGGCTTCCGACAGAGCCGCGAGGCTGAGATCGGTCTGGACCAGCATCTGCTGCGCGCGGTCGAGCCGCGCCTTCATCACATATTGGTGCGGCGAAATGCCCGTCGCCTTTTTAAACAAGCGGCAAAAATGCGGCGGCGTGACTCCCGCCGCCGCCGCCATCGCTTCCAGGCTATGCTCATCCGCCGGATTGGCGAGGATCGCGTTCATGATCTTGTGGAGACGGTAAGCCGAAAAATCGGACACCGGTATTTCGGCCGGGTTGCCGTGCGCGGGTGGGCCCGACAGGATGTGCGCCTTTAACGCCCCCACCATCGCGGCGACATAGGCCGTTCGTTCTTCGGCCTGCGGCGCATAAAGTTCAGCGAGGATCTGGCGCGTCAGCGCGACCCCCAGCGGGTCGGCAAAAGCGAACCGCAGCTTGTTGAACTGGTCGGCATAGGGCTGCCCGGCAAGCACGTCCGACGACATCGACAAGGTCACGACGTCCAGCTCGCCATCGACGAGCCAGCCGGTCGGCATCCCTGCCGGAACGATCGTCGCACATCCGGGGATAGAGCTTGTTTCGGTCCAGCCGTCACGGTCCCAGGTTTTCACCTGCGGCTTACCCGCGACATGGACGGTGAAGATAGGCTGCGGCAGCGCAGGCAGCGTATAGCTGCCCACGAACTGGCGCCAGCGGCACAGCGACCAGCCATCGCCGATCGACCCCATCTCGACGTCGGGCGCGCGTCCCAGCACATCGCAGATGATGTCCTTGTTCTGCCAGTCGCTGCCCTGTGCTGTCGTCACGCCACCAGCCTGACCTTGAGCCGTTTAAAGCCGTTGATGAAGTTGGAACGCACCCGGTCCGGCACGCCCGCTACTTCGAAGCGACGAACATGCCGCGCCATACGCGCAAAGGCCAGCCGCAATTGCATTTCGGCCAGTCGCGATCCCACACAGACATGTGTGCCCGCGCCGAACGCAAGGTGCTGGCGGATCGGGCGCGCCACGTCGAAACGGTCGGGATCGGTGAATACGGCTTCGTCACGATTGCCGCTGGGGTAAAAGACAACAACCTTGTCGCCCTTGCGGATCACCTGCCCGCCCAGTTCGGTATCGCGCGTCGCGGTGCGGCGCATGTGAATCACCGGACTGGCAAAACGAACCATTTCCTTGACCGCATTCGGCAACAGGCCGGGGTCGGCGCGGATCGCATCCCACTGGTCGGGATTGTTCGCGAAAGCGATGATACTGTGATTGATCGAATTCCGCGTCGTCTCATTCCCTCCGACAAGCGCGAGGATCAGGTTGCCCACGAAATCCCCGAGCGGCACCGGAACGCCGTGGATTTCCGTATTGGCGAGCAGCGAAGCGATATCGGGTCCGGGATGGGCGCGGCGTTCGTCGAACAGCGCCGCCGAAAATCCCATGAACTCGCCGAGAATTTCCGCCATGGCTTCCGGCGACTGGCGGAATTCGGGATCGTCCTCACCGACAAAGGCATCGGTCCAGCGATGGAGGTCGTGCCACGTCTCGGCAGGCAGGCCGAGCAGTTCGGCAAGCGTGAGCAAAGGCAGCGGAACGGTAAACAGCGGCAGGATATCGATCGCCTCGTTCAATGGTACATCGGCAAACAGCCGGTCGACCCGCTCGGCGATGCGCGCCTCGATCCCTTCAAGCCGTCCGGGGGACAGCGCGGGCATTACGAATTTGCGATATTGGGTGTGCGTCGGCGGGTCGCGCGAGATGAAGGGGATGCCGATCGCCGACTCCCCCGCTCCCGTCAGCCCGACCTCATTTTCGTTGAAAATGCGGTGCCCGCCATTTTCATAGGCCGACGAGAAGAGATCCGCCTGCCGCGACACGGCAATGATGTCGTCGAACCCCAACACCGCCCAGAATCCCGTGCCATCCTCTTCGGGATTCCAGTGAACCGACCCCTTGGCGCGCAAATCCGCCAGTTCGGCATAGGGCATGCCACCGACATAAAGATCGGGGTTCTTGAGGTCGACGGCCGCCATTGTCAGAAGCCGTAGCGCAGGCTGACGCCATAGGTGCGCGGCGCGCTAGGCACGAGGAAGTTGTACGGAAAGCCCGCACCGCGCAGATCGAGGCCATAGCCATAGGTTTTGCGCTCGAAGATATTGTTCGCAAACGCCCGGACCGTCAGATTCTCGTTGCCCCAGCTCAGCGACGCATTGACCTTCGCATTGGCGCCCTGTTGCAGTTCGGCATTGACCTGCGGCGTCCCCGGGGCGTCGATCTCGTTGAAGGGCGAGAAATATTGGCGGCTCGAATAAGCGATATTGGGGGCGAAGGTCAGCGTCCCGCCGCCCATCTCGACCACATCCCATTCGAAACCGAGCTGCGCGGTGAGCTTGGGCGCAAAGGGTAGAGAATTGCCCGAAAGATCGGCGCCCTGCAGCGTCAGTTCCTTATATTTCGAGTGCAACCAGCCAAGCGACGCATCGATGCGAAAGCCATCGGCCGGGCGCATCGTGGTTTCGATTTCGAAACCATAGACCTCCGACGCAGGGGCGTTGACGAGGAAGGATACCGGGCCAGCGCGCGTGTCCTGCAACTGCTGGTTGGAATAGTCGTAATAGAAAGCGGAGGCGGCATATGTCAGCAAACGCCCGCCCGCACGCCCCTTGATCCCGACCTCATAGGCGTTGACCCGCTCGGGCTCGATATAGCCGATCCCGCTCGACGAGGTGTAGCCGCCGCCATTGACCGCGCCGGCACGATAGCCCCGATTATAGCTCGCATAGACGAGCGGGCCGTCTTCGAAGCTATAGCTCAAGGCGAGCCGGCCGGTCAGCGCGTTGTTGGTGTCGGCGAGCGCGAAACGCGCGGCGGGATCATAGGCGCAGGTGCCCGCTACTCCGGGGCAAGGCACCGTGGTGGCAAGCGGCGTCGGCACATCGTCGATCCCGCCCACGAACAGATAGGCGAAGGCGTCGTCATAGCGTGACTTATCCTTGGTGTAGCGCGCGCCGATCGTCAGCACGAGCCGGTCGGCAAGGTCGATGTCGGCCTGCCCGAACACTGCGTAGCTTTTCCGCACCTGCCGGTAATGCTGGAAAAAGCCGCCCGCCGGGGGCAGCGGCAGGTTAAAGCGATTGTCGGTGACGTTGCGATCCCAGCCATAGAAAAGCCCGCCGACAAAGGTCAGACCATCGCCCTCGTAATTGGCGCGCACTTCCTGGCTGAACTGGCGATAGCGCGATCGCCAGTTGATATCGAGCAGGTCGAGGGGCGAGCCGTCGGCCGCTTGCTGCAAATCCTGCTTGCCGCCGTCATAGCTGGTGATCGAGGTCAGGCTGATCGTGTCGGTCAGTTCCAGCGCGATATTGGCCGAAAAGCCCCATGCGTCGGTGTTGTTGTCGCCGATCCGATTCTCGTTGGTCTCGAAAAAGCCCAGCCCGGTGCGAAAGGGTTCGAGCCCGTGCACCGCCGCCTGCGTCCCGCGATCGCGGCCTGCATAGGCGCGCAGCACGACGTCGAGGCTCTCGGTCGGCTTGATGCGCAGCGACGCACGGCCCTGCAATGTGTCGACCGACGCCGCGTCGCGGCCGCCCGGAAAAACATTTTTGATCTGCCCATCGCCCTTGGCATAATTGACCGCGAGGCGCAGTCCCGCGACATCCTCCGCCAACGTCGCCTCGACCGCGCCCTGCGCGGTAATCGTGTCGAAATTGGCATAGCCCAGATGAACATAGCCGTTGGTGCCCGAAAGGCCCGGCTTCTTGGTGATGAAGTTGATCGCCCCGCCGGTGGTGTTGCGTCCGAACAGCGTTCCCTGCGGCCCGCGCAGGACTTCGATCCGGTCGAGGTCGAACAACCCCATGCCGTGACTGGTGCGCGGCGCGAGATAGACGTCGTCGAGATAGACGCCGACGGGCGAGGCCTGGTTGCTGTTATATTCGTTCGCGACCCCGATTCCGCGCAGTGAGAAATTCGGCTGCGTGTTGCCATAGGGGCTGTTGATCTGAAGATTGGGAACCGCCTCGCCTAGCTGCGCGGAATTGACAATCCCGCGTTCCGCCAGCGTGTCGCCGCCGAGCGCAGTCACAGCAAGCGGCACGTCGAGCAGCGATTGCTCCCGGCGCTGCGCGGTGACGACGATGTCGCCGTCGCTGGCGCTATCGGCGGCCGGGATGTCCGCAGACGGCGCATCCTGCGCGATTGCCATTGTCGATGTCGAAACCGCCAGCATCGCAAGCGATGCGCGTATAAATGACAAAGCTGCCATAGTCCTTCTCCCTCAAAATCGGGGCTTCTGCGAGCCCGGTTGAGAGAAAATCTAAGGCATCGGGCGTCATCTGGCTTTAGCCCAGCTTGCAACGAGTTTTCACATTTCTTGCGTTCCACCGCGCGCGATCTTCTTCCATCAGGCGGAGCTCGCGCTTGTCAAAGGCCTGGCGCCCCACTATCCGTCGCCTTTGTAGCTCCGGGCGTCTTGGCCAGCGGCGCCGCCACCAAAGATTGCTTCCGCTGACCCCTGTTCCAGCCACCCCCTACGTCGAACAGCTCAACATCGGGCTTGGGCGCCGCACGCTTGCGATCAGCCTGGCCGTTCTGATTCCGGCACTCCTGCTGCTCCTTCTGCTTTTCTTTGGTTCAGAGGAACAGCCCGAGCATCGCGAGCTGCGCGTCAGCGTGGTGAGTCTTGAGGCCACCGAGCTTTCTGAGGAAGCGCCCGAACCAAGCAGCGCAAAGCGCGAGCGGACCGAGGATCGGCCCGTCCCGCCACAACCGGAAACCAGCGAACCGTTACCGCAGCAACCGGCCGCGCCCTTGCCTCCGCAACCTGCGCCGCCGCCGGCCCCACCGACGATACCGTCGCCTGCGATTCCTCAAAGCACGGCTCGCCCATCGGGCGGACAGGTTTACGGGCCACCCGACAGAGGTCGCTCTTCCTCCTCCCGCGATACGGAGCGGGTGGGAACGGCTCCCAATGGTGAACCACTCTATGCGGCCGCCTGGTATCGCGAGCCAAGAGATGACGAACTGCGCGGCTATTTGTCGACTGCCAGCGGGCCCGGCTGGGGACTCATCGCTTGCCGCACGGCTCCGGATTATCGTGTCGAGGATTGCGTCGGGCTCGACGAATATCCGAATGGATCGCAGATCAATCGCGCTGTGCTCGCCGCAGCCTGGGCGTTCCAGGTACGGCCTCCGCGGCTTGGCGGACGCCCCATGGTGGGCAGTTGGGTTCGGATCAGGATCGATTACGGCGCCGGAAAGCGTTAGTTTCAGTTCACACCATCGGTTGCGCCACCCGCTACTTCGTCGATCCGCAGCAGTTGCTTGCCCTGATTGGAGCCGTCGAACAGGCGCAGGAATGTTTGCGGGATGGCGTCGAAGCCATGCTGGACGTCGGTGCGATAGCGGATCTGACCGCTGATTACCCATTGCCTGAGTTCGGCCATTGCCGCGGGCACCCGGTCAAGATGGTCGAGCAGGATGAAGCCGCGCATCTCGGCGCGCTGCGGGATCAGTCGCGTCAGATTGCGCGGTCCCGGAGCGTCCTGGATGTCGTTATAGCCCGAAATGGCGCCGCACAGCACAATCCGCCCGAAGCGCGCAATATGTGCGATCCCGGCCTCCAGCGTCGCGCCGCCCACATTGTCGAAGAACAGGTCGATCCCATCGGGTGCGAGCAGCTTGAGCCGCGCCCGGACATCCTCATTCCGATAATCGATCGCAGCGTCGGCGCCATAATCCTCGACCAGCCAGCGGCATTTTTCGGGGCCCCCGGCGATCCCGATCACGCGCGCGCCGGCGAGCCGCGCGATCTGGATCGCGACCGACCCGACCGCCCCCGCCGCGCCAGAGACGAGCACGATGTCCCCCGCGCGAAGCCGGCCGACATCATTTATGCCAACATGGGCAGTGAGGCTTGCCGCACCGAATATCCCCAATGCCTCTTCGGGCGCCGTCCCTTCCGCTATGGGCACCGGGTCGGCATCGCCAGCGCGGGCCGCGACGGCATAATCCTGCCATCCGAACAAACCACGCACCATCGAACCCTCCGGATAGGCCGGGTTGGCCGACGCGATCACACGTGCCGCCGCGCTGCCGCGCACGGGCTCGCCAATTGCGATGGGGGGCAGATAGCTCGGGGCATCGTCCATCCATCCGCGCTGCGCGGGATCGAAGCCGAACATGAGGTTGCGAACGAGGATTTCGCCGGCAGCCAGATTGGCCTGCGGCACAGATACATCGCGCCGCACAAAATCGTCCACCCTGACCAGACCTCTCGGGCGCCGCGCGAGCAGCCATTGGCGATTGACGGTCTCTGCAGCCATGGCGGGACTCCGGTACAAAATTGGACGGTGGCCCACTATCGCAACGGTCCGGCACCTTCGCTAGGTCGCGATTGTCCTGCGCCAAGCACAATATGTTTTCGAGATCAGTCCGTCTGGGCAAGGCTCAGAAAGATCGGACGCTCGCCGCCGCCGTGCGCGGCAATCCTTGCGCCGCTGACATAGGCCGCGTCTGGCGACGCCAGAAAGCTCACGACACCTGCGATATCTGGCCCCCGCGCCATGCGGCCGAGAGGCAGCATCGCGTCGATGCGCTTCATCCCCGCCTCGCCGCCATAATGATCGGCCGCCGCGTCGGTGGCGACCAGGCCCACGATGATCGCGTTGACGCGCACTTTCGGCCCCCATTCCATCGCCAGCGATTCAGTGAGGCTGAGCAGCCCCGCCTTGGCTGCACCATAGACCGCCGTTCCCGGTGACGGTCGCGCGCCCGAGACGCTGGCGATATTGACAATGTTTCCGCCATCTTCCTGCGCCTGCATGATGCGATTGGCGGCCTGTGCGACATGCAGCGGCGCGAGCAGATTGAGCGCGAGAATGCGCTCAGAAAAGCGCGGCGAAGCGGACGCCGCATCAGCTTCGGGCGAGCCGCCGGCATTGTTCACGACCAAATCGAGCCGACCGTGGCGTTGGAAAATCCGGTCGACCATCGACTGAACCGCTTCCGCCGAACGCACGTCGCACACCTCGAACTCCGCTGTCGCATCATGGCCGCGCGGCAGCTCGTCGGGAGCATTGCGACCACAGATCACGACGCGCATCCCGTCTTCCAGCAGCCGCTCCGCAATTGCGCGGCCGATACCGCGGCTGCCCCCGGTCACGAGCGCCACGCGCTGTTTCTCGTCCCCCATCACCATCTCCATTTCCCGTCCACCTCTCTCATCGCGGGCGGCGTGAAAGTCTCTCTCCATATGGTGGTATCGGGCGAACGACCAGCGCGCCTATCCATCCAGCGACATCGCGGGTGCCATTGTGCCCGGCGCCTGTGGCTGGAGAGTGGATTGAACAAGCAACTGACCGTCGAGCAGTTCGTCGCCTCGCTGAAGAGCGGGATGACGATCGGGATTGGGGGATGGGGCCCGCGTCGCAAGCCGATGGCGCTGGTCCGCGCGATCCTGCGTTCGGATCTCAAGGACCTGACGGTCGTCGCCTATGGCGGCCCCGAGGTCGGCATGCTGTGCGCCGCAGGCAAGGTAAAGAAACTGATTTTCGGCTTTGTCTCGATGGATGCGATCCCGCTGGAGCCCTATTTCCGCAAGGCGCGCGAGGCCGGGACGCTCGACATTCTCGAACTCGACGAAGGCATGCTGCAATGGGGGCTGAAGGCCGCGGCGTTCCGCCTGCCCTTCCTCCCCACCCATGTCGGGCTCGGCACCGACGTGATGACGCATGGCGGGTTCAGGACTGTCCAGTCGCCTTATGACGATGGCGAAGTACTTCTTGCGATGCCAGCGCTGAAACTCGACGCGGCGCTGATCCATGTCCATCGCGCTGACAAGCTCGGCAATATCCAGTCGCTCGGCCCCGACACCTATTATGACGAATGGTTCGCGCGTGCGGCCGACAAGACCTTTGTCTCGGCCGAAGAAATCGTCGACCGAATGGACCGTAGCTATCCCGAAGACGCCCGTGCGAGCATCGTCGAACGTTGCTTCGTCCACGCCGTCATCGACGCGCCGCTGGGCGCGCATCCGACCTCTATGCCGCCCACCTACGGCTGGGACATGAAGCACCTTAAAACCTATGCCGCGAGCGCGCGCGAAGACGGCGGCTGGAGCGCTTATGTCGCCGACACGATCGGCGCCGACGAGGCGGACTATCTCGATCGTGTCGGCGGCAAGGACGCCGTCGTCGCCCTCCCCCTTCCCATTTTCTGAGGCGGCCGACACATGACCACCGCACCCGAATTCACTCTCTGCGAACAGATAATCGTCGCCGCATCCGAAGCCTGGCGCGGCAATGGCGAACTCGTCGCGACCGGCATCGGCCCGGCGCCGCGCCTCGCCGCGTCGCTCGCCAAGCTGACGCATACCCCCGAGCTGATGATGACCGACGGCGAGGCGTATCTGGTCGAAGATCCGGTGCCGCTCGGCCCGCGCGGTTATGACGACCGCAAGGCAGCGGGCTACCTGCCCTTCTCGCGCTTCTTCGATGCCGCGGTCTGGTCGGGCAAACGCCACGCAATGGTCACGCCGAGCCAGATCGACCGCTTCGGACAGACGAACATCTCCTACCTCGGCGGCACGTACGATCAGCCGAAGGTACAGATGCTCGGTGCGCGCGGTTTTCCGGGCAACAGCATCTGCCACATCAATTCGATGTTCGTTCCCGCGCATTCGAAGCGCATCTTCGTCGAGGGCGAGGTCGATATGGTGTCGAGCGTCGGCTTCAACCCGGCGCGCCGCACCCTTGGCGTGAACTTCAGCCGCGTTGACCTGCGCCTCATCGTCACCGACCTTTGCGTGATGGATTTCGGCGGCCAAAATAACGCAGTCCGCGTCGTCATGCTCCACCCCGGCGTGACCTTCGATCAGGTGCAGGAAGCGACGGGCTTCGCGCTGGAGGCCGCGGCCGAGATCAGGGCCACCCCCGCCCCGACCGCCGAGCAGCTCGCGATCATCGCGCGGCTCGACCCGCACGATCTGCGCGCAACCGTGATCAAGGACAATCCCGCGGGTAAAAGGAGCTGAGCGATGAGCGAGCAGAATGACGGGCTGGTCCCGCCGGTCGAAGAAACCCCGGTTTACGAAACCGACACGCCGGTGCTCTACGAGGCGGCGGACGGCATTGCATGGGTGACGCTCAACCGCCCGCAATATCACAATGTCCAGAACAGCCAGATGACCTATGCGCTCGACGACGCCTTCTTTCGCGCGGTCGACGACGATGCCGTCAAGGTCATCGTCCTGAAATCGGACGCCAAGCATTTCAGCGCCGGTCACGACATCGGCACCCCGGGGCGCGACTTTCATTCGCCCGTCGAGCGCCGGCTGATGTGGTACGATCATTCGACGAAGGCGGGCGCCGAAAAGGCCTATGCCCGCGAGCATGAACAATATCTGGGCATGTGCAAAAGGTGGCGGGACATTCCCAAGCCGACCATCGCGCAGGTTCATGGCGGCTGCATCGCCGGCGGGCTGATGCTCGCCTGGGTGTGCGACCTGATCATCGCCTCGGACGACGCCTTTTTCCAGGACCCGGTTCTGCAGATGGGTTTCCCGGGCCTCGAATATTTCGCGCATTGCCATGAACTCAACGTCCGGCTGGCGAAGGAATTCCTGTTCCTCGGCGAGCGGATGAGCGCCGCGCGCGCGCGCGAGGCGGGGATGGTCAACCGCGTCGTGCCGCGCGCCGAACTGGCGGACGAGGTGAAGCGCGTCGCCGAACGGATCGCGACGCAGCCGCGCCTCGCGCTGCAACTCGCGAAACAGGCGTGCAACCATATGGAGACGCTGGCGGGCAAGAATGCCGGGATCGACGCGGCGTTCGGCTATCATCATTTCGCCCATGCCAACAACAGCCTCGTCAAGGGCGACTATATCGCCGGGTTCGACGGCAAGAAGATGGCCGAAGCCAACAAAAAGGACGCGGGAAAGAGCTGATGGCCGACCCGCTCGCCACCATCCTGACCGAGCGCCTTGGCTGCCGACTGCCGGTGATCCAGACCGCGATGGGCTGGGTCGCGACGCCGGCGCTGGTGATCGCGTCGAGCGAGGCGGGCGCCTTCGGCTTCCTCGCGGGCGCGGTGATGCAGCCCGCCGAACTCGAAGCCGCGATCCTCGCGATCAAGCGGGGCACGCGGCAGCCCTTCGGCGTCAATTTCCACATGTTCCAGCCCGGCGCGGCGGAGATCGTGGAAGTCATCCTGAAACACCGCGACCAGATACGCGCGGTGAGCTTCGGGCGCGGCCCCGATGCGAAGATGATCGGCCGCTTCAAGGATGCGGGCATCCTCTGCGTGCCGACCGTCGGCGCGGTCAAACATGCGCAGAAGATGGTGCAACTGGGTGTCGATATGGTGACGGTGCAGGGCGGCGAAGGCGGCGGGCATACCGGATCGGTCGCCTCGACCATCCTCCTCCCACAGGTCCTCGACGCGGTGAAGGTACCGGTGATCGCGGCGGGCGGCTTCGGCGACGGGCGCGGGCTCGCGGCAGCGCTGGCTTACGGCGCGGTCGGTATCGCGATGGGCACGCGTTTCCTGATGACGCGCGAAAGCCCGATCCCCGACGTGACCAAGGCCCGCTATGTGAAGGCGGGCACCGACGACATCCTCGTCTCGACCAAGGTCGATGGAATGCCGCAGCGGATGATCAGAAACCCACTTCTCAACCGGATCGAGCGTTCGACGGGCCTCGGCATCTGGCGCCGCGCGATCGAAAACGGGCTCGCGATGAAACGCCAGACCGGCGCCTCGTTCGGCGAGTTGTTCAAGGCAGCCAAGGGCATGACCAGCCACGGCGGACTCACCCTGCCACAGGCGATGATGGCCGCCTCCGCACCGATGCTCATCCAGAAAGCGGTGGTCGAGGGCGACCCCGATCATGGCCTGATGGCGACGGGTCTCGTCGCCGGACGGCTCGACGATCTGCCAAGCTGCGCCGACCTGCTCGCGGGCATCGAGCGCGACGCACGCGCGCGCCTCACCGCGCTTTCCTCTTCTTCGTCAACAGGGGCCTGACCCATGCCGATCCATACCGAAATCAAGGACCGCATCGCCGAGATCGTCTTCGACGTCCCGCCGGTCAACGCGTTCGACAGTACGACCTGGAACAGCCTGCCCGCAATCATCCGCGATGCCGGGCAAAACCCTGAGGTCAATGTCGTCCTCATCCGCGCCGCCGAAAGCGCGCGCGGTTTCTGCGGCGGGGTCGACATCAAGGAAATGCAGGCACACCCCGAGCGGATCACCTTGCTCAATCGCGGCAATTACCTGACCTTCAAGGCGGTGCGCGACTGCGAGGTGCCCGTCGTCGTCGCGGTGCATAAATTCGTGATCGGCGGCGGTATCGGCATCTGCGGCGCCTCGGATACGATCATCGCCGCCGACGACGCCTATTTCTCGCTGCCCGAGGTCGATCGCGGCGCGATGGGCGGCGCATCGCACCTCTCGCGCATGCTGCCGCTGCACAAGGTCCGCGCGGCCTTCTTCACCGGCGGCAATATCGCGGTCGAGGAAGCGTACCGGCTGGGCGCGGTCGAGAAAGTCGTGCCGCGCGTGGCGCTGGTCGAGGAAGCGCGCGCCTTTGCCAGCATCATCGCGGGCAAATCGCGCAAGGCGCTGGTGATCGCGAAGGAGGCGCTGAACGGGCTCGAAGCGCGCGACGTCGATCGCGGCTATCGCTGGGAACAGGGCTTCACGCTCGAAATGTATATGCACGAAGACAGCCAGAAATCGCGCGACGCCTTCGTCGAGACGGGCAAGGCGGCCGAATTCTGATGGATCTTGCCTATACCCCCGAACAACAGGATTTCCGCGCCGAAGTCCGCGCGTGGATGGAAGCGAACGTCCCCAAAGAACCGCTCGTCACGCTCGAACGCGAGGACGGCTATCACCAGCATGTCGAATGGGAGCGGAAGCTCGCGAGCAGCAACTGGGGCATGGTCACCTGGCCCGAAGCCTATGGCGGGCGCGGGCTCGACCTCATCCAGTGGCTGATCTTCGAGGAAGAATATTATCGCGCCGGGGCGCCGCTGCGCGTCAACCAGAACGGCATCTTCCTGCTCGGCCCGACGGTGATGGAATTCGGCACCGACGAACAGAAAGCGCGCTTCCTGACCCCGATGGCGAAGGGCGAAGTGATCTGGGCGCAGTCCTGGTCCGAACCCAACGCCGGGTCCGACATGGCCGCAATCAACTCCAAAGCGATTCGCGACGGCGACCATTATGTCATCACCGGCCAGAAAACATGGTCGAGCCGCGCGAGCTTTGCCGACTGGGGCTTTGGCCTGTTCCGCACCGACCCGGATTCGAAGCGCCACAAGGGGCTGAGCTTCATCCTCTTCGACCTCAACGCCCCCGGCGTCACGCGCCGTCCGATCCGCCAGCTCCACGGCGATCCGGGCTTTGCCGAGCTGTTCTTCGACGAAGTCCGCGTGCCCGTCGCAAACCGCATCGCGGGCGAAGGCGAAGGCTGGAACGTCGCGATGGCAACCGCGGGCTTCGAGCGCGGACTGATGCTGCGCTCGCCCGCGCGCTTTCAGGCGGTCGCCGAGCGGCTCGTCAAACTGTTCCGCCAGCATGAGGCCAAGGCCGCCCCCGCCGCGCGCGAGCAGGTTTGCCAAGCGTGGATGGACGCGCAGGCCTATGTGTACAACACCTATGCCGTCGCGTCGAAGATCATAGCGGGCGGCCATATCGGCGCCGAAGCGAGCCTCAACAAGATTTTCTGGTCCGAACTCGACCGCGCCGCGCACCGCACCGCGATGCAGCTGCTCGGCGCATCGGCGGAGTTGCGGCACCTCGACGGCGGCGCGCTCAACGCATGGCTCGAAGGCTATATCTTCTCGCTTTCGGGCCCGATCTACGCCGGGTCGAACGAGATCCAACGCAACATCATCGCCGAGCGCCTGCTCGGCCTGCCAAGGTAAGCGGCCATGGATTTCACCATCACCGAAGATCAGGCGACGCTGACGCAGGGCGTGCGTGACTATCTCGCGGGCGTCCACACGCCCGAAGTGCTGCGTGCGCTCGACGCCAGCGAGAGCCGTCGATCCGCCGACGTCTGGCAAGGCCTCACCGAAATGGGCCTCCCCGGCCTGCTCGTTCCCGAGGCGCAAGGCGGGCTCGGCCTGTCCTTGCTCGACGCGGTGCTGATCGCCGCCGAACTCGGACGTGCGGGGGTTGCCGAACCGCTCGCCGACACCGCGCTTGTTGCGGCGCCATTGCTCGCCAAGGCGGGCAATCAGGACGCGTTGCTCGCTGCGATCGCCAAGGGCGACGTGAAAGTCGCGCTTCCGCATCTGGTCAATCCGTGGGTCGCCGATCTCGATGGCACGAGCCATCTCCTGTCGGGCGAAGGCAAGGCCCTGCGCCTCGCTTCCTGCTCCCCGGCGAAAGCCGGGGTCCAGGAAACCAAGGTCGATGGGCCCCGGCTTTCGCCGGGGAACACGGAATATACTCCGCTCGATAGCGTCGACCCGCTTCGTCGCCTCTTCGCACCGGTCGCGGCCGAGGGCGTCGAGGTCGGCTCGGCCGATGCTCTGCTCGACCATGCCGCGCTGATCACCGCCGCGCAGCTCGTCGGCGTCGCCGACGCGATGCTCGAACAAGCGACCGACTATGCCAAAAACCGCAGCCAGTTCGGCCAGCCGATCGGCAGCTTTCAGGCGGTCAAACACCATCTCGCAACCACAGTCGTGAAGATCGAATTCGCCAAGCCGGTGATCCAGCGCGCCGCGATAGCCTTAGAAGAAGGCTCGCCCAGCGCATCCGTCCATGTCAGCCACGCCAAGCTCGCCGCAAGCGACGCCGCATGGGCGATGAGCGAGACCGCGATCCAGACGCACGGCGCGATGGGCTATACCTATGAAGTCGACCTGCATTTCTGGATGAAACGCGCTTGGGCGCTGTCCGGCGCATGGGGCGACCGCGCTTTCCATCTCGCGCGCATCGACGCCGCCGTCATCGGCGGCGCGCTGCCGATCGGCCCCGGCCACAGCTTCGCATAAGGAACAATTATATGGCTGAAGCCTATATCATCGACGCCGTCCGCACCCCGATCGGGCGCAAGAAGGGCAGCCTCGCCGCCGTCCACCCCGCCGACCTCGCCGCCCACCCGATCAAGGCGCTCGTCGAACGCACCGGCATCGACGCGGGTCTCGTTGACGATGTCGTCTGGGGATGCTGCGACACGATCGGGCCGCAGGCGGGCGACATCGGCCGCACCGCATGGCTCGTTGCGGGGCTTCCCGAACATGTTCCCGGCACGACGATCGACCGGCAATGCGGATCGTCGCAACAGGCGGTCCATTTTGCGGCGCAGGGGGTGATGAGCGGCACGCAGGATCTGGTCGTCGCGGGCGGCAGTCAGGCGATGAACGCCATCCCGATTTCGGCGGCGATGTACGCCGGGCAGGCCTATGGTTTCGACAGCCCCTTTCTCGGCTCGCCGGGCTGGCTCGCGCGTTATGGCGATGAAGAAATCAACCAGATCAAATCGGCCGAAATGATCGCCGGCAAATGGAATATCAGCCGTGAGGCGATGGAGCTGTTCGCAGCAG
>Ga0307414_10000241_pt1 | contig 34897 bp, 26 predicted proteins | sample DK1Ometagenome_FD_203804 | JGI IMG/M metagenome (GOLD analysis project Ga0307414, IMG submission 203804) | Maize rhizosphere microbial communities from greenhouse at UC Davis, California, United States - DK15-O-3 | ecosystem: Host-associated > Plants > Roots > Rhizosphere > Soil | place: USA... | reverse complement strand
AGATAATGATGGAGAATTTTCGGAAAATGCTCGTTTGGATGTTATAGAAACTATTTTGTACCAACGTGCATTAAAAAATGCACAGTTAGCTTTGGAGGATGGGTATGGATTTTCATTAAGTTTTGTGAAACAAATGCATCAGCAGCTATTGTTTTTGGGTAGAGGGGCTGCAAAATCGCCGGGACAATTCAAGACAGAACAGAATTATCTGGCAGATCAGGCAGTAAAAAAAATCCAGTTTATTCCGATAAGTCCTGAAAAGTTGCAGGAAGGATTAGACAAATTGTTTGACTACATGGAAAATGATTCATCTCCTTCATTGATCCGGACCGGTGTGGCACATGTGGAGTTTGAAGCATTGCACCCTTTTCAAGATGGCAATGGTAGGATAGGAAGAATGCTGATTACACTACTGCTATGGAAATCAGGGGTACTGTCCCAACCACATTTTTACATCAGTGGCTATTTTGAAGAGCATAAAGACGAATACATAGAAGCAATGCGGAATGTCTCCAAATACAACGATTGGAATGGGTGGATCAAATTTTTTTTGACGGCAGTACATCACCAGGCTACCCGAAATCTTGAAATAGCTGTGCGCATTAAAAACCTGTATGAGGAAATGAAGGTGGAGTTTAGTGATTTACTTTCTTCTAAATGGAGTTTGATTTGTTTGGATTTCATTTTTACTAATCCCGTTTTCAGAAATAACAAGTTTGTAAGCAATACAAAAATCCCTGCGGCCACTGCAGGAAGTATAGTTAAAAAATTGATAGACAAAGGATACTTAAGGCTTAAAGAGGAGGCAGCAGGCCGTAGACCTGCGCTCTACTCATTCGAACCTTAATGCGATTAGTTCGGGTTTAGCGTGCTTTCAGTTAAAAACCAGGTAAGGACACAGTATTCTGTGTTCAGTATTCAGAATCCAGTGTTCATATAGTACTACAGCCAACGTGAGTGTCCTCACTCATGTTTTCCATTCCTTGTCGATGCCATTCGTGGGACACAAACGGCGGCGCAAAGCTGAAACCAAGAATGCCAGAGCAACCAAGAAAAAAGAATAAAATCAAAAACATAAATTTAACTTTACACTTGACAGATAAGTGACAACCAATTTCAGGCAAGGTCAGAGTACCAAGTAGCAACTAATGTCTGTCCGCAAAGGCAGGGACGGAAATCTTCAATTCCAACTAATCCCATAAAACATATTCGTCTTCTGGAAATTCAAGAGACTTCCTGCCTCAGGATAGTTTAAAAAACGTGATCCGCGTAGACATCAGAAACTTGTTCCATAATCTCGCAAACATGCTCGTATGTCTCGGCCGTGACCATTTCTGTTCGGTACTGCTTGAAATTAGGCATGCCACGGAAGTAATTTGTGTAATGTCTCCGCATCTCCAAGATGCCCAGTTTCGGCCCTTTCCATTCTACAGAAAAGTCGAGATGTTTCTTAGCAACTTGAATCCGTTCTTCCAGTCCAGGAGAAGGAAGCTTTTCACCAGTTGCCAAGAAATGCTTGATCTCATTGAAGATCCAAGGATATCCAATAGAAGCACGGCCGATCATCATGCCGTCTACATTATATTTTTGCTTGTATTCCAACGCTTTCTCAGGAGAGTCGATATCGCCATTTCCGAATACAGGGATATGCAGGCGGGGATTTTCTTTCACTTTATTTAGATAGCTCCAGTCTGCTTCACCTTTGTACATCTGTTTTCGGGTACGGGCATGGATGCTGATTGCCTGAATTCCCACATCCTGAAGACGCTCTGCCACCTCCACGATACGAATGGTGTCACTGTCCCACCCGAGGCGGGTCTTCACAGTAACAGGGATATTAACTGCTTTCACTATCTCGGCAGTCATGGATACCATTTTATCAATGTCGAGGAGGATTCCAGCTCCGGCACCTTTGCATGCTACTTTATTCACGGGACATCCATAGTTGATGTCAAGAATATCCGGGCCAGCTTCTTCCACAATCGCCGCGGCTTCCCGCATAGATTCTATTTCATTTCCGAAAATCTGAATACCTACAGGTCGTTCATAATCGAAAATATCCAACTTCTGCACACTCTTTACTGCGTCACGGATCAGACCTTCAGAGCTGATGAATTCGGTGTACATCAGGTCTGCCCCGTTCTGTTTGCACACTGCCCTGAACGGTGGATCACTCACATCTTCCATCGGTGCAAGCAACAATGGGAAGTCCCCTAACTCCAAGTTTCCTATCTTAACCACTTCTTATCTTAAATTTGCGCGTAAATTTACCTCAATTATGGAGATATACGAAACGGAATCAGAAATAGCTAAAAAGAAGAATTGGCTTTTGTCCTTGGTAGTCACGGTTTTAGTGTCTTTTGGAGTCCTGATCGTCTTTCAAGGGGGCGCATTGGCAGCAGCGCCATATTTATTTAATATCACTTTGACAGAGATTGTGGAGCTAATGTCAGGTGACTTTTCATCCGAAAATGGTAGAATGGCGATACTTTTTATCCAAGGTATAGGTTCAGGGATAGGATTTTGGGTAGCCGCTTATGTAATCATGCATTTTATTGACAAGGCAGATCTGCACTGGGAAATACAGCTTCCAAGATTTAATCTTCAAGGAGCTGTAGTCATAGTCTTGATTACGCTGGGAGCTATGCTTTTTAATTCATTACTGATTTATTGGAATTCCCATTTAGCCCTTCCAGAGTTTATGTCGGAAACAGAAGCATGGATGCGTGAGATGGAGGATCAAATGGCTGAGCTGACTAAGTTTCTGACAGATTTCCAGTCTATTCCAGAGCTTCTAATGGGATTGCTGGTGATAGGAGTACTCGCTGGTATTGGAGAAGAAATGTTTTTCAGAGGACTACTCCAGCCAAAGATGCATTTGTATACCGGAAATGCGCACCTTGGAGTTTGGGTGACAGCAATTATTTTCTCAGCGATCCATGTACAGTTTTTTGGATTTTTGCCAAGAGTATTTTTAGGGGCAATCTTTGGTTATATGTATCTTTATTCTGGAAGTTTAGTTTATCCTATCTTCGGACATATTCTGAATAATTCCTTTACCGTTCTGCTGGTTTATATGGCAAATCAAGGCTGGGTGGATTTTGATATGGAATCCCCGGATATAGTATCCTACCCCCTTGCAATTTTAGGATTATTAGTTCTTGTGGCAGGAATCATTTATTTTAAAAAAATTAACAAACCCAATGGAGAACTGGATCAAGGTATTTGAAAGCCCAGTACAAGTGAGGGCGGAAATAGTGAAAGGAGTACTGGAAGAAAATCAGATTCAGGCAGTAGTTTTGAACAAGAAGGAGACAGTTTATCAAATTTTTGGATATTACGAGGTACTTGTGCAGCGTGAAAATTTGATGTTGGCCAATAACCTAATCAAGAATGAGATCACGTTTTAGCATCAATAATTATAGTAATCTGGGCCAAAGGGCAATTACAGCATTTATTGGTGCGGTGGTGGTGGTGGGAGGCTGTCTCTACTCTGATTGGGCCTATTTCCTAATTTTTGCAGCAATTCTTGGGTTCTCCCAGATGGAATTTTACAAGCTCAGTGGTTTGGATGGGATGTTGCCTTTGAAGAGCTTTGGGACATTTTTAGGGCTAATGATATTTGCTTTGACGTTCATGGTCGAGAAAGAGCATTTACCGAGCGAATACTTTTATATGATTTTTCCGATCGTCTCGCTTACTTACTTCATTAAGCTGTATCGCAAGACAGACAAAAAGCCCTTCACTGGGGTGGCGTTTACTTTTTTAGGAATATTTTACGTTGCAGTTCCATTTTCCCTGCTGAATCTGGCAGTATTCTCTGTAAATGAGGCGTATCAATATGAAATAATCCTAGGTTGCCTAGCTATTCTATGGGCGAGTGACACAGGAGCATATTTTGCTGGAACAAAATTTGGAAAGACTAAGTTGTTTGAGCGGGTATCACCTAAAAAATCCTGGGAAGGATTTCTCGGAGGGGCCTTTTCGGCAATAGGAGTTGCATTTATATTAGCTCAATATTTTCAAACACTTGAAGATTGGAAGTGGTTAGTAATTGCAGGGATTATTATTATTGCCGGCACTTACGGTGACTTGGTAGAGTCGCTTTTTAAGCGATCTATAGAAATAAAAGATTCCGGAAAAGGCTTGCCTGGACATGGTGGATTTATGGATCGTTTTGATGGGTTGTTACTTTCAGCTCCCTTTATTACGGCCTTTTTGAAAATCTTCTAATCCTGACCTGCTTAGAATGAAAAACTGCTTAATATTGTCGTGCATTTGAATAACTAAATCAACCCAAATATGGCTTACATTGAACCGGCTCCTATCAAGGATAAAGAAAATCCACTGGAGTCAATGATGGAAAGATTCAACATTGCTGCTGAAAAGCTCGGACTCTCGGATGAGGTCTACAACGTGTTGAAAAATCCTGCCAAACAAGTAATCGTATCCCTTCCAATCACAATGGATTCTGGAAAAATCCAGGTTTTTGAAGGGATTCGTGTAATTCACTCCAATATTCTTGGTCCAGCAAAGGGCGGAATACGCTTTGCTCCAGATGTACACATAGACGAAGTGCGTGCACTGGCAGCTTGGATGACGTGGAAATGTGCCGTAGTGGACATACCTTATGGTGGAGGTAAAGGAGGCGTACGTTGCAATCCAAGGGAAATGTCAAAAGGTGAAATCGAACGATTGGTAAGAGCATATACCATGGCGATGATTGATGTTTTTGGACCCGATAAGGATATTCCAGCACCTGATATGGGTACGGGGCCTCGAGAAATGGCCTGGTTAATGGATGAATATTCGAAAGCCCGCGGGATGACTGTCAACTCCGTAGTGACAGGTAAACCGCTTGTGCTGGGAGGATCATTGGGCAGAACTGAAGCAACAGGACGTGGAGTAATGGTAACAGCTTTGGCAGCGATGCAGAAGTTAAAGATTAATCCTTTCCAGGCAACTTGTGCAGTTCAGGGATTTGGAAATGTGGGATCTTGGGCAGCGAGACTTTTGGAAGAAAGAGGATTGAAAATCGTTGCAATCTCAGATCACACTGGAGCTTTTTACAATGAAAAAGGAATAGACATCATTAAAGCCATTGAATTTAGAGATCTCAATGGCGGGAACTTGAGTGGCTTCCAAGGAGGCGATAGGATGGAAAATGCCGGTGATCTGTTGACTTTGGAGGTGGATGTACTGGTGCCAGCTGCAGTGGAGGATGTAATCACGACACACAATGTCAATAACATTAAAGCGAAGCTTATCGTGGAAGGAGCGAATGGGCCTACTTCCGCAAAGGCTGATGCTATCATCAATGAGAAAGGTATCATGGCCGTGCCGGACATTTTGGCTAATGCAGGGGGAGTAACGGTTTCCTACTTCGAATGGGTTCAGAACCGACTAGGTTATAAATGGACTGCTGATCGGGTCAATCGACGTTCTGATAGGATCATGAAGGATTCGTTTGACAATGTCTACCAAGCATCTCAGAAGTACAATGTGCCAATGAGAATAGCAGCATACATCGTTGCAATCGATAAAGTTGCGCAAACATATACTTACAGAGGCGGTTTCTAATCTCCTCATATCGAAAGATTATTTTATCTTTGAGGCGTGGGGCTTGCTCCACGCCTTTTAGTTTTGATACATATGACTATACACAGAGAAGGAAGGGTATTATTGTTTTGGCTCATGATAATCTTGGTGGCCGGCAATTATCTCATTTATTATTTCATGCCAGAGGCTAGACTGCTGTCCAATGTGGTGATCCTTGCGAGCATCGTTTTGTATTTGATTATCCTGCAGTTTTTTAGAAGCCCAATCATAAAGCTCCCCAATGACCCATCAATCGTTTATGCTCCCGCTGAAGGAAAGGTGGTGGTAATAGAAGAGACTTTTGAAGACGAATATTTAAAGGAAAAGCGTAAACAAGTTTCCATCTTCATGTCTCCAATTAATGTGCACATCAATAGGTCCCCTATCAAGGGAATTGTGGAATATTTCCAGTATCATCCAGGAAAATATCTAGTGGCATGGCACCCAAAATCCAGCACCGAAAACGAGCGGACTACCATGGTCCTTCAAAATCAACAAGGAGTAAAAATCCTTGTTAGGCAGATCGCAGGTGCACTTGCACGTAGAATTAAATGGTATGTGAAGCCCGGTTCACAGCTAGAGCAGGGAGGCGAATTTGGATTTATTAAATTCGGATCAAGAGTAGATCTTTATCTTCCGCTGGACGCAGAAATCCTGGTAAATCTTGAGGATAAAACAAAAGGAGGAATTACCCCAATTGCACGTTTAAAGTAGATTAAGAAGATTTTCTACTTCTATAAATCCAAAAACCCAATCCTAATGAGATGAGAAAGAATAGGGTGGTAGTCCATTCAAAAGTTCTTTTGTTAGAAAGCATATCTTCTATGGATTTATCACGTTCAGCTATCGCTCGTTTGAGCGACTGAATATCTTTTTCTTGCTTGAAAGCAATTGCTTTGTAATCATCGCCTGTCTGGGTGGCAGTCGTGGTCTCGATGCTATTGATCATCCGAAGCTCATCCATGATCATATTATCCTTCGCGATGATGCGTTCGAGCCATTCATTTGTCCCGATCATGTCTTTTTTGGTGCGGTTGCCAAAAATTCCAGATTTCTTACTTTCTGATTCTTTCCATTCGCTAGTAAGCGCGTCCCGTTCTTGCACCATCTTCTCGAGTTTAGCTTGGCCAGCTTCTGTAAACTGTAAAGGCGAAACGTTTAGAAGTACAAGTAAAAGTCCTACAATCATTTTCCTGAATAATGGTACGGCTCAAAGTTAATAGATTCTTTTGTTGAAAAGCTTACCTGAGTTCTGATATACAGAAAAGCAAACAGCAACATCCCTATAAAAAACAGCAAAGTAGCCGATTGAAACGTAAGCTGATTCAGATCTTGACTATTGATCTCATTGTTTTTTTGAGCCAAAGCATTTTGTAGTTTTTGAATTTCCTGCTGCTGAGAAAATGCGATTTCTTGATAATTCATTTCTTGAACTGAAGATTCAGATAGACTATTCGTCTCCACTTTAGGAATTGAAGTTTCCATTTGCAGTGAATTTTTGTCCAGCTCCAAAGCATACATCTGAACGGGTAAAAGTAAGAGCCAGGTAAATAATATAGTCTTCATAAGCTAGGTGGTTTTTCCTGAGCATATTCAAATGCCATTCCATCTACTCACTTTTCTTCTTCCAGCCTCTGGTCATTTCCTTTTTGCCAGGAGGTCCAGGTAATGTTTCTACAGTAAGTTCCAGAGATTTTAAATCACGCTTCAGTTGTCCTGTAGCACAATAAGTTGTAAATATTCCTCCAGGATTAAGGGCGTTACAAACTTTGCTTAATGCTTCCAATGACCACATTTCCGGTTGTTTGCTTGGTGCAAAAGCGTCATAAAAAACCACGTCTGAGGCATATAATTTCACATCTTCCAAGCTGATTTTTTCCTTTTTCATATTGAAATATTCGGACATAATTATCCCTTTATCCCATTCAGCTTTGTGCAGACGTTGTAAATAAGGCTTATAGTGGAAAATTGCATCATCCATATCTCCATAATTTAACTGGGAATATATTTCCTCAGAAAGCGGATAGGGCTCTATGCTATGATAAAGTACTGGAATCTGATTTTGCTCAGCCCATACCAGTGTAAGCCAAGCATTCAAACCAGTCCCAAAGCCAACTTCAAATACCCGGATGGGCTTCTTCTTTGGATTTTCTGCTACCCAGGAATCCAGACCATAGAGTATAAAAACATGAATGGACTCCTTAAAAGCACCATGAAAGCTGTGATAAGTCTCCTTCAGCTCTTCATTGTACAAGGAATGCGAACCATCCTCCGTGGTAATTATCTTTAAATTGGATTGGCTCATACAGTATAGATTAGAACAGTGCAGTAGGCTGAGATGCCTTCTTGTCTCCCTACAAACCCAAGTTTCTCTGTTGTGGTCGCTTTAATCGAAATGTCTTCTTCGGAAATCTTCATTACTTCAGCAAGACATTGCTTCATTTCCGGAATATGCGGATTTACTTTTGGTAGCTGCAGGCAAATAGTAGTATCCAGGTTTCCTACTTCATATCCAGCTTGCCGAATTAAGGTCATTACCTCTCTTAGTAAGATTTTGCTGTCAATCCCTTTGAATTTAGGGTCTTGATCTGAAAAATGATAACCGATATCACGCATGTTTGCGGCACCTAGAAGGGCGTCACAAATCACATGAATTAATACATCTGCGTCTGAATGTCCGACAGCTCCTTTTTCGTGAGCTAATTGAATGCCCCCAAGCCAAAAGTCATACCCTTCTTTGAGCTGGTGAACATCATAGCCGAAACCTATTCTGAATTTATTCATGAAGATATAGCTTGATAATATAGTACAGAAGAATTTTCTTCCCTGATCAGACGGTTGGCCCAGTCTGCAATCTCTCCTGCTTGTAGTTTAGATTTATTTTCAAATTCCTCCCAATATAAATCAGGATTACCTAGATGGGCATAATAAGCTAAATTCATAGCTCGGTTCAGCACCTGAATAGATTCGTAAGTTTTCATTGCCTCTCCTTGATTTTTAGCTTTTTGAAGCGAATACTCAGAAATTTCGCTTTGGAGAAACTCGCTCACCACCTCATCTAACGCACCTTCGGCTTCTTGGGCAGTAATTCCCTTTTCCATTTTTCCTGAAAAGATTAAAAGCCCGGGATCCACCGAACCCAAAATATATCCACCCACTGAGGCAAACAGTTTTCCGTTTTTTACCAATTTCTGCTCCAGAAGAGACGATTTACCAAATCCAATCAAATCTGTAATTAGATCTGCTTCCAGATATCCCGGCGCTAATTTTCCTGGCATTTTATAAGCTTTATAAAGTGCATCTGTTGGTACCTGTGCCGATACTATTTTTGATCTCTTCTCTTTCTGCTCCGGTTCGGATGCAATAGGAGATAACGGGGTAGAAAGATTTGGAATAGATCCAAACCACTTCTTGGCAAGCCCTTCTACTTCTTTCAAGTTCACTGCACCGGCCACGACCAGTACGGCATTATTAGGACGGTAATTTGATCGGTAGAACGCCCAAACATCTTCTGGAGTATAACCGATTATATCGTCCAAAGTCTGGCCGATTGTGGGCCATCGATAAGGATGTGTGGTATAAGCTAAATCCCGTAGATGGTGCCAAACATCACCATAAGGTTGATTCAAATACCGTTGTTTGTATTCCTCTAGTACTACTTTCCGCTGTGTTTCAATTGTTTTTTCAGTAAGCGTCAATTGAAGCATTCGGTCGGATTCCAGCCAAAATGCTGTTTCTAGATTGGCCGCTGGTAGCGTGATGTAATAATTGGTTATATCAGGACTGGTAAATGCATTGCATGCGCCTCCTACCCGCTCCAGTTCCCTGTCAAACACGGGAACATTCGCTGAACTTCCAAACATTAAATGCTCAAAGAAATGTGCAAGTCCTGTCTTTTCGGGCACTTCATTCTTAGAACCTACTTTATAAAGCAGGTTAAAAACGGCAATTTTACTTCCGTGATCTTCGTGGACAATTACTTCAAGTCCGTTTTCGAGAAAAAATCGTGTGTAAGGTAGCATAGATATCAGGTTGCAAAGCTAATAGATTTGCCAGTTATGGCTAAGTTTAAGAAATCCTTTTTAAAATAAACCTTCATTCCAAACAAGAGTATAACTACAGAAGATAGTAGGAAATGGAGCAAGCCTTGTTTTTTGTGAAAAAATCCGAACTTTGAATTCTTTGTCTAAGTTAGACACCCAAACATCCTTCACTTAAATCCATTATGAGAAAACATTGCGTAGAACTCCAACAAACCGGACAGTTTTCACAATTTTTTTTGGATTACCTCGGAGAAAGAAAAGAATTAAGACAATTCTATGCCCATTCTCCAAAGTTAGAAAGCTTTAAAGATGCTATAGCCCAACGAAACTTCCCCGAAGCAAGCAGGAAATCTTTGGTGGAAGTGCTTACTAAACACTATGCTGGATTGGAAACCAGCGATAGCGTTTCGCATAATATCGACAAATTGGGTTCGGCAGATACTTTCACCGTCACTACTGGGCATCAGCTAAATTTATTTACAGGTCCTCTCTATTTTATTTATAAGATCGTCTCAACAATTAATCTGGCCAAGAAGCTAAAAGAAGCTTATCCGGAATATCATTTTGTGCCGGTTTATTGGATGGCGACGGAAGATCATGATTTCGATGAGATCAACTATTTCAAAGTTGATGGGAAAAAATTCCATTGGAATTCTAACCAGACCGGTGCTGTAGGTGACTTTGTGTTGGATAAATCTTTTCAGGAGTTTTTATCAGATATCTCATTTGCCCCCCCGGTTTTTTTGGATGCATATCGCTCTTCTAAGACATTGAGCGAGGCGGTGCGTAAATATGTCAATTCGCTTTTCGGCAGTGAGGGATTAGTAGTGGTAGATGGAAATGATGCGGTTTTTAAACGTGAGTTTGGGTCTGTTCTATTATCAGATGCATTTGATAATATTCCATTTAAGAAGGCCACCGAAACGACTGAAGCACTGGCAAAACTGGGATACAATAGCCAGATTTATCCGCGGGAGATCAATCTGTTTTATTTGGATAAAGGATTGCGGGAGCGGATTGAACGGACAAAGGAGGGCTTTGGCGTGGTAAACACCAAGATTCGCTTCACGGAGGAGGAACTTAGGGAGCGGATAAAAAATAATCCGGAGCAATTTAGTCCAAATGTGGTATTGCGGCCTCTTTATCAGGAAACGATACTTCCTAATCTGGCTTATTTGGGTGGTCCATCCGAAGTGGTTTATTGGTTGCAGTTGAAAGGAGTCTTTGATCATTTCAAGGTTCCTTCCCCGGTATTGTTGCCCAGGAATTTTGCTTTGATTATCAATCCAACCATCCGGCGTAAGATGGAACAGTTGGATTGGGGCCCTGAAGATTTGTTTAGGGATTTTGATGCTTGGAAGAATGCATTTGTTCATGCTGAAGCAAGTATGGATATTGATTTAGACAAACAAAAAGAAATTATATCTACAGTTTTTGAAGCGAAAGGTAAAGAGGCCAAATATTTGGAAGAAAGTCTTGAATTTGCTTTTGAAGCCGGAAAATCAAGGGCTCTTAAAATATTGGATCAAATGAGCAGAAAGTTGCGTAAAGCTGAAGAGCGACGGCAGCATGTGCAGTTAGAAAGGGCCTTGGCTGTCCAGGAGTTTTGTCAGCCAAACGGTGTGCCTCAGGAGCGAGTAGTGAATGTGATGCAGTTCTGCTTAGCTAATCCAGGGTTAATCACCGAAATGCTGGATTGTTTTGATCCATTGGACTTTAGGATGATGGTATTGGAAAATGGGACTTGATAAAAGTGATTTACGGCTTCAATATAAACGACGACGGTCCCAATTATCTACAGCTGAGTTGGAGAAGAAGTCTTGGGATATTTTTTTGAATGTGAAAGCATTTTTAGATCAATATCCCAGATTTAAACATATTCATTTATTTTTTCCTATTGTTAAGCATTTTGAGGTTAATACTTTTCCTATTAGGGAACATTTAGAAAAACAAAATGCGATTCTATATACTTCAAGGGTGCTTGATGGCCCTCTTGAAATGGAAGTGCTCCGATTAAATCCGAGCACCGAATTCATGCTTGATACTTGGGGGATTCCTGTTCCTGTACATTATCAAAAAACCACTGCTGATCAGATTGAACTTGTATTTGTTCCGCTATTAGTGTTTGACATGTCAGGTAACCGGATAGGATTTGGTAAAGGGTATTACGATCGGTTTCTTGCCTCACTTTCTCCATCAGTTGTGAAGGTGGGCTTAAGCTTCTTTGAGCCTGAGCAATCGATCCCTGCTGACAAGCATGATGTACTGCTTGACTTTTGTATTACCCCAAGTGCTATTATTAGTTTTCAAGAGCAATCCTGAATTAGGAGGCAGTGTTTGAGTACGTATAGCAGGGACTATATTTTGCTGTGGCTTCTATTTCCGATTTGTATAATTGGGGGAATTTGTGTTTTGGCTTGTTCTCTCCTCTTCAGTTTTTAAATTCACTTTAAATGCCTTTTTGTAGTTTTACTGGGTTTTGGGAGATGAAATATCCGCTACTTTTAAATCGTGAGTTTTTTTAGAATGAGTATGTAATTTCTTTTATAGTATGTAAATCAATAGCAAGAATTTAGGTTATATTGCAGGTTGCGTATTTATGATAAATTTATATCTTTATAAAAGACAATTTAGTCTACCGTAAATTTTATATTTTTTCTAAATAATTTTTTTTATTTAGTAAGTTACAGTTTCGGAATATTGTTTTGATTTAGTATTATATGAGTAGGTATGCATTTTCATTTATAATTAGAATTGCAATAAGTCAAAATAATCATCTTTTAATTCCGTTTAAACTCATATTTTTCCGCTGATCCATATTGAGTAGATAATTATGTGTAAAATGAATGTGGCATTATATATTAAAGTAATTATCTGAATTTTATTTAATTACTAGGGGTAATTATTGTCCTATTTTGATATTGAGTAGGTGACTATATAATTTTGAATATTCATATAAAGCAATTTTCTTTAGGTATCAACTAAACTAAATACCTTATGAGAAAAGCTTTACTCTTTATTGTTGCGCTTTTCACAATGACCCTCAGTTATGAGGTGTCTGCGCAGCAACGGGTGATTACCGGCACGGTAATTTCCGATGAAGACGGGCTCGGATTGCCAGGGGCAACCGTACTCGTGAAAGGTACTACAGTGGGAACTACCACCAACTTGGATGGTAATTATTCCATTACAGTGCCAGCCGGTTCTGATGTGCTGGTATTCTCTTTTGTGGGTTTAAAATCCGCTGAAGAGAGTATCGGTAACAGGACAGTAATTGATGTCACACTGGCCGTTGATGCGGCGCAACTATCCGAAGTGGTAGTGACGGCGATCGGTGTGGAACGGGAAAAAAAGGCACTTGGGTATGGGGTCTCGACAGTAGGCGACGAGCAGCTGGAGAACCGTCCTGAGCAGGATGTATCGCGCGTACTCCAGGGGAAAGTACCTGGGGTAAATATTACCGCTACAAACGGTATGTCCGGGTCTGGCACCAATATGGTAATTAGAGGTTATTCTACGGTAACTGGCTCTAACCAACCGCTCTTTGTGGTAGATGGAGTTCCCTTTAACACCTCTACTAACAGTACAAATGAATACAATACCGGGGGAGCAACTACGTCCTCAAGATTTTTGGATATTGATCCAAACAATATTGAGAGCATGTCTGTGCTGAAAGGTCTTTCTGCTACTGTATTGTATGGGGACCAAGGACGAAACGGGGTGATTTTGATCACCACAAAATCAGGATCTTCCAAGAGAAAAGCTGCAGAAGTTACAATTAATCAATCTTTCTTCTCCAACAAAGCTGCTTCTTTGCCTACTTATGGAACAGAATACGGAAATGGATTCCAACAGGGAACGGGCTTTTTCTTCTCCAACTTCGGAGCTAGACTGGACCAAGGAATAGTATTGCCCCATCCATATGCCACATCTGATGTTGCTTCTATAAGAAGTTCTTTTCCGCAGTTTTGGGTTGACGGTATTGTAGGTGGTACGCCAGCTGATTATGAGTATAAGGCCTATGAAGATCCTTCAACAGCTTTCTTTAGAACAGGCTTAGTAAGCAATTCTTCTATACAAATATCCGGAGGTTCTGATAGAACTGGTTATAGTGCAAGTTTTGGGTATACTGATGACAAAGGATTTACTCCAGGAAATGAGTTGATTAAGTACAATTTTGGGCTTGGTGTTAACTCTGCAGTGACAGATAAACTTTCGATTAATTCTTCCTTTACTTTTGCTATCACTGATTTGGAAACTCCTCCAGTCAATGCAGCTAGAGGTTCTGGCCCTGACGCAGGAATTCCTTCTGTATTTGGGCATGTGTTGTTTACGCCAAGATCAATTGATCTTGCCGGACTACCTTGGGAGAATCCTGTAGATAAGAGTTCTGTATATTACCGGAGCGCAAATAATATTGTAAATCCAATTTGGCTGGTCAACAATTACTCCAACACATCTGATGTGCGGCGTTTTTTCAATGCTACTTCACTGGTTTATGATGTAAATGATGATTTTTCTATAACCTACCGAATTGGTCTTGACACCTATTCTGAAGTACAAGAAGCGAAATATAATAAAGGAGGAGGGAGTGGACATGCGGCTGTACAGTCAGGTTATTATAGAACGGTCAACATTGAAAATACTATTTGGAACCAAGATTTAGTTTTTAATTGGCAAAAGGAGTTCTCCAAGAAATTTGGGTTCAGCGCAATACTAGGAGGAAATAGTCGATATGATACCTATACCCAAAGTGGGATAGCCTCTCAGGGTCAATTGGCTTTTGATCTTTTTAGACATAATAACTTTAAAAGTGCTGCTGCAACTGATGTTCTGGGCAATAAAAGTTTAAACAGGACTGAGGAACAGCGTAGGTTAGGGGTATATGGAACGGTTACTCTTGATTACTCAAATTATTTGTTCCTGAACTTGTCTGCAAGGAATGATTGGACTTCAACTGTTGAAATGGAGAACAGAAGGATTCTATATCCAGGTGTGTCTTTATCCTTTATTCCTGCGACTGCTTTCAACTGGAACTCTACCACATTCAATGATCTGAAGTTGAGAGTTGCTTATGGAACTTCTGCAGGTTTTCCATCCCCATATCGGACACGGAATACGTTGGATCAGAATGCAATTGCCTTCTCAAGAGGGGGATCACTCACACAGACCCATTCAGTTTCCAATTCCTTGGGGAATGTCAATTTGAAGCCCGAGTTAATTGAAGAATTGGAATTTGGCGTGGAAGCGGCAATGTTCAATAATAAATTGAATCTTGATATTTCGTTGTTTGAGAAAAACACGAATGATCTTATCACGGATTCTCCCATAGACCCAGCTACCGGGTTTACCAAAACATTAATAAATATTGGAAATATCCGGACTAGAGGTGTTGAATTTCAGGCTATTGTTAATCCAATCTCTACTGCGGCTGGGTTTAATTGGAATTCAATAGTAAATTTTAGTTTGTACAGATCCGTCACGACCGAATTGGGTGATTTGGATGAGGTTTTAATAGCAGGGGCCACTGATTTGGGGAACTTTGCGATTGAAGGAGAACCATTTAATGTGATTAAAGGGATAGGTTTTGCCCGTGATCCTGATGGCAACCCTATCGTGCTTTCAGATGGAGTCTATCAGGCAGATCCTAATCTGAAAATTATTGGTGATCCTAATCCTAAGTTTACGACCTCTTGGATCAATACCATTTCCTACAAGGGATTTACCTTATCTGCCATGTTGGAATACAGGCACAAGGGAGATATCTATTCGACTACTGTAACTTCAACACTCGCGAGAGGAGTGACCAAGGATCCAGTTGTTGATCGTGAACTTTCTTTTATTATGCCAGGGGTAAGACAGGATGGAACCAATGAAGATGGTACTCCTAGGTATATTAAAAATGACATACAGATATCTGCATCTGATTACTTTTTCTCTGGGTACCAAGGGCGCACAAGAGAGCCTAACGTTTTTGACGGATCAACTATTCGTTTGAGAGAGGTATCATTAGGTTATGAAATTTCGAATAAGGTGATGGCTAAGACGCCATTTAAGAAAGCTTCTGTTGCATTGAGTGCTAGCAATTTGTGGTTTAAGGCATTGAATTTCCCGCCAAACATGAATTTTGACACAGATGTGTTGGGTACTGGTGTGGGGAATGGTCTAGGCTTCGACTTTGTAACTGGCCCGTCATCCAGACGAGTAGGTGGCACCATTACCCTCGTATTTTAACATCAAAACTGATTCAAAATGAAAAGTAAAATATATAGTCTGTTTTGTGCTGCACTGTTTCTCTTGGTTTCTTCTTGCGAGCTTGATCTCCTGGAAGATCCTAATAAGGTGACAGCAAGCACAGCTTCACCGGATTTCCTCGTAAATCAAATTCAACTTGATTACAAGGATCTTTATAGAGAAATGAGTAATGATGGTATGAGTCTGACCCGGATCATCAATCAGGGTAGTGCTCAGTATGAAAGTGCTTACACGGCGCAATCGACGAATTCTTGGTGGACCAAATCTTATGCTGATATACTTGAAGATATCAAGTTTTTGGAACCTTTAGCAGTAGAGGATGGCTTGGAAAAACATTTGGGAATTGCTAAAACCATTAAGGCACAGGTGCTGTTCAACTTGGTTGATGCGTATGGAGACGTTCCATATAGTGAAGCATTAGACCCAAATAATTTTTTCCCTAAAGTTGATTCAGGAGAGTCAATTTATTCAGCAGCTCTTGAGTTATTAAATGAGGCAAGTGGACATTTTGCAGCAAAATCATCGGGTATTGAGCCCAATGATTATTTCTATGCGGGAGACTATTCCAAGTGGATAAGATTAATCAATACGCTAAAGCTTCGTTATTACTTAAATACTAAGCTTGTGAAGAAATCAGAATCTACTTCAGCTATAAACGCATTAATTGCCGAGGATAACATGCTGAAAGTTGGAGACGATTTTGTTTTCAAGTTTGGGACATCTAACGCTAATCCTGATTCAAGACATCCAAATTTTACTGGATCATATACTTCAGGCGGGGGAACGTATCACTCCAATTATTACATGTGGCATATGACGGAGGCAAAAGGTTTTGATGATCCCCGGGCCAGATTCTATTGGTACCGTCAGGTAACCACTAGACCTACTAACATTGATGATATTGAATGTATCAGCCAATTTCCACCAGCTCATTATCTCGTTGGACAGTTTATCTATTGTTTACCAGGTGACAGAGGATACTGGGGACGTGATCATTTGGATCCGGATGGGGTACCACCGGATGGTTTAAAGAGGACAATGTGGGGGATATATCCAGTTGGAGGAAGGTTTGATGATAATTCTGCCGCTCCTGTCAACAATCCTACTTTGGGAGCGCAAGGTGCAGGATTATTTCCAATAATGTTAGCCTCTTATGTTGATCTCATGCTTGCAGAAGCTGCTTTGACATTAAATGATGATCCAGGGGCAGCTAAGAAATACCTGCTGTCTGGAATTGAGAAACATATGAACTATGTGATTAATTTTGGAAAAAGCTCTCAGGAAAATGGTTCTATCGAAGCTTTTTATTCAGATAAAAATCTTGATAAACAAGTGAAAGATTATTTGTCATACATAAGTTCTGAATATACAAATTCAGCCTCTGTAGAAAGAAAAATGTACATCATAGGACGTGAATATTGGTTGTCTTTGTTTGGAAATGGGATAGAGGCTCTCAATCTGTATAAAAGAACAGGTCAGCCATCGAATATGCAACCGGGACTGGAGAAGGATCCTGGATTATTTCCCCGCTCATTCCTATATCCAATCAATTATATAGTCACGAATAAGAATGCTGAACAAAAAACTAGCTTAGGTGAGCCGGTGTTTTGGGATACCAATCCAGCAGGCAATGATTGGATTTATTAACCAAAAATTTAAGATAATATGAAAACGTCAAAATATACCTTTGGATTGCTCTTGAGTGCTTTGGTTATCTTTAGTTCTTGTAGAGATTTTGTTGAGCCCAATATTCCTTATTCCGAATTTGATACAGGAGCTTATTTACGAACAATTGAAAGGACAAGTGTAAAGTTTGATTCTGCCAAGTTGGGAGAATCTAATTTTGAATTAACACTTGAGGCAGTAGATGCGGAAGATGGGGCAACTGTTGAGACGGTGGAGATTGAGGTTCAACATAGGCGTGTGGTAACTGGGGTAGGACTTGAATATACACCTAAATCAGCTCCCGTTTTGATCAAAACGTTAACTCTTGCTGACTTTGCACCAAATGATAAATCTAGATTCTTAAGAACATCTTTTGTCATTAGTGCTAAGGAAGCCATTGAAGCAGTAGGATTGACTGAGGCAGACATGAAGTGCGGAGACGTATTCGAGTTTAGCCTAATTTTGAATGATAAGTTTGGGCGTTCTTTCAATCGGGAAAATGTTTCGGGAAATATTTCTGGGGCTGCGTTTTACGATTCACCCTTTCAATATTTTGTGGAGGTGAAATGTGAGTAGAATCAACAAAGGATTTATTCATTAATTAACTTCTCGTTTTAACATTCTAAGGCTGTTCTTGCAAAAGGACAGCCTTTTTCGCTTTAATGGAAGCGTCAGGAGTTTTTACTCTGGTTAGCGAAGCTAAATTTAACACTTCCCGTAACTTTAAAAAGATTTAAGAAATCGCAGGCCGTGACGGAATATAATGAACTACGTCATTTATGCTGGAGCGTTAAAATTTCCTGCTTAGAACCAAATCGCTTTAAAGTCCAATTGTATATTTTTCTAATTTAACCTACTCAAAATTAGTCGCTTATAAATTTTTTAAGCTTATTTAAAGCATTAATCTATTGTTTTTTTAATTAAACACCTCAATTGAACGTATTACTAAGTAGCTGTAAATTTTATAAAGTAAAAATTGAATATTTGCTAAGCCAACTAAGCGATTTTTTATTATAAAAATATGGCCTTAGCTTTGACTCAGTTCTAATCATCAACTATGGATAAGTTCTCTTATATCGCTAATGCTCATGTTTCTTACATAGATGAGCTGTACAACTCGTACAAAAATGACCCAGAATCTATCGATTCAAGTTGGAAGGAGTTTTTTGACGGTTTTGATTTCGCCTTAACCAACTATGGCACAGAAGAAGACCTTTCTTCTTCCAATGGTAAATCACTTGCTCCACCTAAGAACGGTGCACTTGCTACCCCGGGCACCATCATGGATATGGAGCAATTGCCAAAGGAAATTAAAGTGCGGGCACTTATCCATGCCTACAGATCACGTGCGCATTTGAGATCTAAGACTAACCCTGTACGGGAGCGAAGAGATAGAAAAGCATTAATAGATCCTGAAGATTTTGGCTTAGGCGAAGCAGATATGAATACTGTTTTCCAGGCCGGAAATGAAATTGGTATCGGTGATGCCAAGCTTTCTTCCATTATGGATGCCCTGAAATCCATTTATGAAGGTTCTGTAGGATTCGAATATTTATACATCCGTGATCCAGAGATGCTGGACTGGTTTAAGACGAAGGTGGAAAAAGACGCCTTGGCATTTAATCCATCACATGAAGAGAAGAAGCGGATTCTTTCCAAGCTTAATCAAGCTGTAGTTTTTGAGAATTTCCTTCATACAAAATATTTGGGACAGAAGCGCTTCTCTTTAGAAGGTGGTGAAAGTACCATTCCGTTTCTTGATGCGGTAATAAACACCGCTGCTAATCATGGCGTGCGTGAAGTAATGATTGGGATGGCTCATCGTGGCCGATTGAATGTTTTGGCCAATGTAATGGGCAAAACCTATGAGCAGATTTTCTCTGAATTTGAAGGAACTGCCAAGCCAGATCTTACCATGGGGGATGGGGATGTGAAATATCATATGGGGTATTCTAGTGATATTATCACTCCAAATGAGCATAAGGTCCACTTGAAATTGGCCCCAAATCCTTCTCACTTGGAAGCTGTCGATCCAGTGGTGGAAGGGTTTCTTCGTGCGAAAATTGATTCTGAATATAAAGGTGATTATGACAAAGCACTGCCGATCCTCATTCACGGAGACGCAGCAGTTGCAGGACAGGGGATTGTATATGAAGTCACTCAAATGGCTTCGCTAAAAGGCTATCACACAGGAGGTACCATACATTTTGTCATCAATAATCAGGTTGGTTTTACTACTGATTTTGATGATGCCAGATCTTCCATTTACTGTACTGATGTAGCTAAAATTATAGATGCCCCAGTAATTCACGTAAATGGAGATAATGCGGAAGCAGTTGTATTTGCAGCCCGCCTTGCAGCAGAATTCAGACAGAAATTTAACCGGGATATTTTTGTGGATATGGTCTGCTACAGACGCCATGGACACAATGAGTCTGACGAACCTAAGTTCACTCAACCTGAACTTTATAATATAATTTCCAAACATGCCAATCCAAGAGAGATCTATGTGAAACGCTTATCTGAGCGGGGAGACATGGAGTCAAAATTGGCTGCGCAAATGGATGAAGAATTCCGTCAATTGCTTCAAGATCGATTGAATTTGGTGAAAGAGAAGCCTTTACCATATCATGCTACAAAATTTGAAGAGGAATGGAGCTCATTAAGGAGATCTACTCCCCAAGATTTTGATCAATCTCCGGAAACAGGTATTCAACAGAGTGAAATAGACAAGGTAGCCGAAGCACTTACCGCTATTCCAAAAGGATTTAAGCCGATCAAGCAAATTGATGTGCAGCTTAAGCAGCGAAAAGAGATGTTTTTCCAGACAAAATCTTTAAACTGGGCAGCAGCAGAACTTTTGGCTTATGGTTCCTTAGTGTTGGAAGGCAAAGCAGTGCGGCTGACAGGTCAGGATGTGCAGCGTGGGACTTTTTCCCACCGTCATGCCGTTCTTCATGATGCGAATACCAACCAGGCCTACAATTCCCTCAAAGAAATGAAGGATAGGAAGGGCAATTTCTCTATCTACAATTCATTGCTTTCCGAATATGCTGTGCTGGGATTCGAATATGGCTATGCAATGGCGAATCCTAACGCATTGACAATTTGGGAAGCTCAATTTGGTGACTTCGCAAATGGAGCGCAGACGATGATTGATCAATTTATCTCATCAGGTGAATCCAAATGGCAAAAAATGAACGGATTGGTAATGCTTCTACCCCATGGCTATGAAGGCCAGGGCCCTGAACACTCCAATGCTCGTCCTGAACGATTTCTTCAGCTTTCTGCAGAGTATAATATTGTAGTGGCAAATGTCACTGAACCTTCTAATTTCTTTCACCTGTTGCGTAGACAGCTGGCCTGGGAATTTAGAAAACCTTGTGTGGTCATGTCCCCTAAGTCACTTTTGAGGCACCCAAAAGTGGTTTCCCCACTTTCCGAGTTTACCACAGGAAGATTCAGAGAAGTTCTCCCGGATACAGTTGTGGCTTCAAAAGATGTAAAAAGAGTAGTACTTTGCTCAGGTAAAATCTTTTACGACCTGGAAGAAGTCCGGGAGAAGGAAAAAGTAAAAGATGTGGCAATTGTAAGAATTGAACAGCTCCATCCACTTCCTAAAAAGCAAATTGTGGAAGTGCTCAAACAATATAAAGATGCTGAGGTTGTCTGGGTACAAGAGGAGCCTGAAAACATGGGATACTGGAATTATATTCTGAGATTGCTGTACAAGGAAATTCCAATGGATATCATCTCTAGAAAATCAAGTGCTTCTCCAGCTACGGGATACAACAAAGTTCACGTAGAAGAACAAAAGAATATTGTTTTGAAAGCATTAAAATTAAGTTAATCACAGTCCTGAAAATATTAAGGCAACCAAATAATCGTATCATTTTGTTCCTCTCTTCTTGACCACAAAAGAGAAAAAAGAAAAACGTATGAGCAAAGAAATTAAAGTTCCGGCAGTAGGAGAATCCATCACAGAAGTAACTATTGGCCAATGGTTTAAAAAAGACGGTGATGAAGTTCAGATGGACGAAGTTTTATGTGAACTAGAGTCTGACAAAGCCACATTTGAACTTCCTGCCGAAGCAGCCGGAATTCTTAGAATCAAAGCCCAAGAAGGAGATACCTTAGAAATAGGGGCGGTGATCTGCGAAATTGAAGAAGGGGGAAGCCCATCAAAGGCCGCCCCTAAAGAATCTGTATCCACCAAAACAGCGGAAACTAAGCCGGAGAAATCCCAGACTACAGGTGAAGTAAAAGAAATGGTGGTGCCTACCGTGGGAGAATCCATTACAGAAGTGACGTTGGCTTCGTGGCTGAAGAAAGATGGGGAATACGTGAAGCTTGATGAGATTATTGCCGAAGTCGATTCGGATAAAGCCACTTTTGAACTTCCGGCTGAAGCTTCAGGGATACTTCGCCATGTGGCTCAAGAAGGCGATGTGCTTGAGATTGGCGGAATGATATGTAAGATTGAAGTGACCGATGGTGCGCCAGCTGAATCGTCAGCCGCAGCTCCTTCTGAAGCTGTATCCAGTTCCACATCTTCCGATTCGAATTATGCAACGGGACACGCTTCTCCGGCAGCATCTAAAATTCTTGCCGAAAAAGGTGTTTCAGCTTCAGCAGTTTCTGGGTCTGGGAAAGACGGTAGAATTACTAAAGAAGATGCTCAAAATGCACAGAAACCGGCCACTCCAAAAGCAGAAAGTGAGCCAGTTGCAGTGGAGACTTCTGCTCCGGTAGCTGGATCACGAAATGAGCGAAGAGAGAAAATGTCTTCTTTACGTAAGACAGTTGCTAAGCGACTTGTTTCGGTGAAGAATGAAACGGCTATGCTTACCACATTCAATGAAGTGAATATGAAGCCGATCATGGACCTTCGTTCGAAATTCAAAGAGCAATTCAAAGAGAAACATGGTGTCGGACTTGGTTTTATGTCTTTCTTTACAAAAGCTGTTTGCGTAGCTCTTCAGGAATGGCCAGCAGTTAATGCCAAGATTGACGGGAACGAAATAGTTTATAATGATTATTGCGATATCTCAATTGCAGTATCAGCACCGAAAGGATTGGTGGTACCGGTCATTAGAAATGCTGAAACACTAAGTTTTGACCAAATTGAGAAGGAAGTGGTAAGACTTGCCGGAAAGGCAAGGGACAGTAAGCTCACCATTGAAGAGATGACCGGTGGGACATTCACATTGACCAACGGTGGAATCTTCGGCTCCATGATGTCCACTCCGATTATCAATGCTCCACAATCAGCAATCCTTGGAATGCACAATATCGTACAGCGTCCAATGGCGGTGAATGGAGAAGTGGTGATTCTTCCGATGATGTATGTCGCGCTGTCCTATGATCATAGGATAATAGATGGCCGTGAGTCCGTAAGCTTCCTGGTAAGAGTAAAAGAACTGCTTGAAGATCCGACTAGGTTGTTGTTTGGAGTTTAAAGATTTGCGATTTCTGATATAAGATTTACGAGGGGCAGAGGAACTTCCGGCCCCATTTTAACAAGTCTTGGATCTTGATTCTAGACTCTAAAATCTAAAAAATATGTACGACGTCATAGTAATTGGTTCTGGTCCGGGTGGATATGTCGCAGCAATTCGCTGTGCGCAGCTTGGTCTAAAAACCGCAATTGTTGAAAAATACCCAACCCTTGGAGGTACCTGTCTTAATGTAGGTTGTATCCCGTCCAAGGCACTTTTGGATTCATCTGAACACTATCATAATGCCGCTCATACCTTCAAAACCCATGGGATCAACCTGAGTAGTTTGAAGGTGGATTTAAAGCAGATGATCATTCGAAAGGATGATGTGGTCAAACAAAATACGGATGGGATCCAGTATTTGATGAAGAAAAATAAGATCGACGTTCATCAGGGATTAGGATCATTTGTAGATGCCACTACAGTCAAAGTAACCAAAGATGATGGAGCCACTTCAGCGATCAAAGGTAAAAACATCATCATTGCCACTGGTTCTAAACCATCTTCATTGCCGTTTATCAAGCTGGACAAAGATCGGGTAATCACCTCTACTGAAGCACTCAATCTGAAAGAGATACCAAAGCATTTGGTGGTCATTGGGGGTGGTGTAATCGGTTTGGAACTGGGTTCTGTCTATGCTAGAATGGGAGCTAAAGTTTCAGTGATAGAATTCATGGATTCTTTGATCCCTACAATGGATCGAACTATGGGTAAAGAACTTCAAAAATCCCTAAAGAAGATTGGGTTCGAATTCTATTTGAAGCATAAAGTAACTTCTGTAGAGAGCAAAGGGAAAGAAGTGACGGTGAAAGCGGACAATGAAAAAGGTGAAACCATTGAAGTTAAGGGTGATTACGTCTTAGTTTCAATTGGGAGAAGACCCTATACAGATGGATTAAATGCTGAGGCAGCAGGCGTGAAGGTGACTGAAAGAGGTCAGATAGAGGTAAATGATCATCTTCAAACTTCTGTTCCTAACATCTATGCCATCGGTGATGTGGTAAAAGGAGCTATGCTAGCGCATAAAGCGGAGGAAGAAGGAGTGTTTGTAGCAGAGTCTTTGGTAGGTCAAAAACCACACATCAATTACAACCTCATCCCCGGAGTAGTTTACACCTGGCCTGAGGTAGCTGCAGTGGGATATACTGAAGAGCAATTGAAAGAGAAAGGCGTCAAGTATAAAACAGGCAAGTTTCCTTTCATGGCATCTGGTCGTGCCAGAGCATCAATGGATACAGATGGATTAGTGAAAGTCTTGGCTGATGCTGAGACAGACGAAATATTGGGAGTGCACATGATCGGTCCAAGAACTGCTGACATGATCGCTGAAGCGGTAGTGGCCATGGAATATAGAGCATCCGCAGAAGACATCGCAAGAATGTCCCATGCTCATCCGACGTATACAGAGGCGTTTAAGGAGGCTTGTTTAGCTGCAACTGACAATAGGGCATTGCATATTTAATTTTTGCGCAACTCTGGTTTTGGGTGGGGTGTAATTTAGAATCAAGAGCCAAGAATCAAGAGTCAAGAGCTAAGAATCAAGAGTAGGAAGTGGTCAGTCGCACCTGTCTGGCCGACAGGCAGGGTGATCAGCGATCAACCAAGTCGATGAGTCCACTGGTGATGCATTAAATCTTCCGGAGGTAGGTCAGGTGGGTAGAAATGGGCGAAGCCCATGGTAAAAGAATAAAGAGGAACCATTCTCGGCGCTGGATTTTCTTTTGAATACGATAGTGAATCCCTAGGATGGAAACGGTACGGCAATCTTGTCCCATCGGAACGCTTGTCTTAAAATCTTGGTCTTACGGTATTAAAAATCAACAAAAGCCATTCGGTAATCCGGATGGCTTTTACTTTTTGGAGAAAATTACGTACTTCAACTATGAAGTTTAAAATAGCCATACTTGGGGCAGGTAATGTTGCCTGGAACTTGGCTCCAGCTCTGGAAGATGCGGGGCATGTGATCACTGAAGTCTATGCACGAGACATTGCCAGCGCAGAGCAAATTACCGATCGTGTCTACGCAGGGGAGCCCAAAGACGATTTGGATTTTTCGGCCAGTGAAGCTGAGATTTTTATTATGGCAGTGAAGGACTCCGCTATACTTGAGATCGCTGATGAGATCATCTTACCTGAGGAATCCATTCTGGTCCATACCTCAGGTTCGGTAGGCTTGGATATGTTGAATTATAGCTCGGCTACTTATACGGGAATATTTTATCCGCTTCAATCATTTACAAAGGGGAGAAAAATAGAATTTGATGAGGTTCCTTTTCTGCTGGAATCTGACGATGAGGAAACACTGCAAAAATTAAAGAAATTGGCAAAAAGCCTTTCTCCCATGACTTATGCTGTACGGTCCAAGGATCGGAAGGCGATGCATATCGCGGCAGTTTTTGCCAGCAATTTCTCAAACCACATGATCAGGATTGCAGAGGAAGTTATGGCTAGACAAGGCTTGGATTTTGAAATGCTGAAGCCACTCATTATTGAGACTATTTCCAAAAGTCTGCAACTAGGTGCAAAGGCCGCCCAAACAGGACCTGCTATCCGGGAAGATTATGAAACTATGGAAGATCATTATCGTTTTTTAAGTTACAATGAAGGTTTTGCTGAAATATATAGATTGATTTCCCAGGATATCGTCGATAGCTGATCAATGTGACCAGCTACCGGACAATTCAATTTGTAATCAGCATATGCCTCCAGGATTTGCGTGTGGGTGTCCATCACAAATGGACCTTGAGCTACCATAGGTTCATTAAAAGGTGGTTTGTGTCGCTTTATCCGCTTCACTTTACCGTTCAGCCCATCCATCTGGCAAACAATTGGGTAAGCAAAAACTAATTCTCAATTGCCTTTTGTCTCAGTTCAAATAAGTCAGTTCTTCTGTCCCTTAAATTCCGTACACTTCCAAATTGATTTAACTCTCTCAAAAGGGAAATATCCACATCTGCAATCAATGTCATCTCTGTATTCGGGGTCGCTTCAGCTTTGATTCCATTGCTAGGGAAAGGAAAGTCACAGGGCGTAATCACCATGGACTGCGCAAATTGCATATCCATATTGTGCACCTTTGGCAAATTACCTACGCTGCCCGCCATAGCGACGTAGCATTCGTTTTCGATCGCTCTGGCCATTGCACAATTGCGGACTCTGGAGTAGCCATTTTGAGTGTCTGTAAGGAAGGGTATAAACAAGATATCCATCCCCTGATCTGCAAGAAGACGGCTCAGCTCGGGAAACTCAGAATCATAGCAAATCAAAATACCGATCTTTCCACAATCTGTATCAAAGGCCTTGAGCATGTTTCCTCCCTGCATTCCCCACACGCGCGATTCTAGTGGGGTGATGTGAAGTTTTTCATAAGATTCGATTGACCCATCCCGTTTACATAAGTAGCCTACGTTGTAGAGTTTGTCATTCTTTATCTTGGGCATGGATCCTGTAATAATATTGATATTGTACGAGACAGAAAGTTGGCCAAACCGTTTTACGATCTCGTCGGTGTATTTGGATAATCCTCTTACAGCTTCTGATTCACTAAGGTGATTAAACTCCGCCATTAATGGAGCGTTAAACAATTCTGGGAAGAGGGCAAAATCAGAGCGATAAGCTGAAACTGCATCTACAAAATATTCTGCCTGCTGCATGAGTTCGTCCAGGTTTTCATACAGCCGCATCTGCCATTGGATCAATCCCAGACGGACAATGGTTTTATTGGAAGTAGCTTTTCGGGAAGGTTTTTCGTAAAAAATATTATTCCATTCCAGAAGTACTGCAAATTCGCTGGAGGCTTCATCTCCTTCCAAATAGTTTTTCATTATTCTCGCAGGATGAAAGTCGTTAGCTAACTGAAAATTCAATACGGGGTCATAAATTTCCTTCATTTTCACTTTCTCCAAGTATTCTTTAGGGCCCATTTTATCAGAATATTCGTGAAAATTTGGTATTCTGCCCCCAAAGACAATTCCTTTTAGGTTCAGTTTTTCACAAAGCTCCTTTCGATAATCGTAAAGCCTTCGTCCCAAACGAAGACCACGAAATTCTGGCTTGATAAATACATCTATTCCATAAAGCAGGTCACCTGCATTAGTATGTTTATCGAAAGTGAAATTGGTAGTAATATCTTTATAAGTATGCTCTCCGTCTAATTGATCTTCATCTACAATAATGGAGAGTGCACACCCTGCCAGCTTATCATTCACGCGGATCACCACTTGACCTTCTGGAAATTTCTCAAGTAGAGTTTTAATCTGACTTTCTTGCCAGTACGCTTCAGGCATAGAACGATAGGATTCTATCATTGTCTGTTTCAACTCCTGATAATCTGAAATTTGAAGATAGGCTAGTTTTATATTTTCTGCTTGCGTGTTGTCCATGTTTGGTGTTAAGTTGTTTTCAATAAATAAAAGATGTTCCGGAATAGGAGATATGGCTATAATTAAAAAATCCTTTCCGGTCAGGAAAGGATTTTATACTTGTTTAGTTGAAAATTTACTTCAGCCAAGCAAGTTTCACCTCATCCGGTGCTTTCATTCTGTCTGCCAATCTCATGTATCTATCCGAAAGTTTCACCAAATAATCCTGCGCTTTCGCAGCAGCATCAGTGAGCCCTGTTAAACTTTCGATTTTCCAAAGACTTACCAAATGATCAATGATCCGTGCGTAATCCCAGCCGGTGTAAATCCCTACTTTTTGGGTGACTTCAGAGAATTGGGTGAATAAGGAAGGGTTAGAGCCACCTTTGCCCATTAGAACTGCCGGCATTACAATTTGTTTTCTCATGAGCTTTTCGAAAGCAATGATTGCCCCACTAGGGTCAATTTCAAATATTGCTGACATAAAGCTTTTATAAGCCTTTTCATGTCTGGCTTCATCACCTGCAATCTGCTTACATATCCTGCCTAACACTGAATCTCCTGCTATGTCTGCCAACTTACCGGTATTCACATGTGATATTTTAGTAGCTCTTTCTTGGAAGGAAGTATAGACAATAGCTTGATAAGGATCGTTTCCGGAATTTGGATCAAAACCGTTCATCAATAACCTGTGTATAGTCTGCTCTACAGCTTTCATATCCACTCTACCTGTCATGTAGAGATATTTATTTAACAAGTCACCGTGTCGGTTTTCTTCCGCAGTCCAGGATTTTGACCATCTGACCCATCCTGATGGAGAAAGCAAGCTTCTCTCAGGATTTATGCCCGGCAATAAATTGAAATAAGTCTGATAACTCGGCAATGCTTCTTCAGTAATCATATTTCCTACAAGGGATGTAAGAACAGTGTCCGGAATCCCTTCTGACCTTTTTTGAAGTAGTTTGATTTCATCGTGAATTTCAGGATCACCGAAATCTGGAAGGAAGTCAGAAGGTTGCCAACATTCGTCTGGATCTACCAGAATATTGTCAACGGCTTTCCCAACAAGGTCATCTAGCTGAGAGATTACCTCAATATTCTTTTCAAGTTCGTAGTTTATTTCTCCTGATTTCATCATGGATAAATTTAGGCTCGAGAAGGCTCGAGTGTGTTATGTATTGGACAAATTTACTCACAAATGGACAATATTTATATAGAATTTATCTATCAAACTTGTGGCACTCCATAAGTAGTTGGTATCGAATATCTACTCAGAGTGACATTGGGAGCCTAGTTTTCAATACCTTATAAGGTTGGTAAGTAGTGTGCGCTACTATTATATAAATGTAATTTAACCCATATCCGTTCAATAAACTAAAAAAAAGCCTCATTCAGAGGCTTTTTTTGTTCTAGTTAACGGGGAAATTAATAGTCAAGTTTGTAGGCAACGACTTTGTTTTTGAAGAAAGTAGGAACAAGTACAATATTCTCTTCTGGAATGAATCCAAGATCAGCAGTATTCGATTTATCTGCTTTGGTATCAAGTAAAAGAGTTTCACCTTCTGCTCCAACAAAATAAATTTCACCTGCCCATCGGGATGCAATGTAGTTTCCATCTCCAAGTATCACCAAGCCATCACCCCCGGTAACCGTAGCATTGATGTTGCTCGAAGTGCCATCTTCATTTAGCATTTTCAAGCCAGATCCGTCAAGGCCATATACTTTCCCATCCTGACCAACTGCTATTCCATTAATGGATTCATTACCTTCTGAAAGAGTGGAAACAGTCGATCCATCAAACAGATGAACTTTACCGGCCCGCATATCAGTAAAATAGACTTTGCCATCATGCGTATCCAGATCATTTAAGAATTGGGCTCCTTCTACTTTATGCTTTTTGAGGATCTTTCCAGATTCAAGGTCTACTTCCACAAGGTGATCAATATCAGTTACATAAAATTTACCATTGGCTATACCCATCCCTTTTGGTGCATCAAGGCCTTTCACCCATTCTTGAGTGACTACTTTTCCTTCTTTGTCGATTATAGCTATGGATCCTTTTCCGTCTTTTCCGTCTGGTTCTCCCTCAATGTTGGAAACATAAATTTTACCCGTTCCCTTATCGTAAAGTACAGATTCATTAGTCATCAAAGTAGAGTCTGTTTCCCATATTTTGGTAAGCGTTGGGGTTTTTACTTCTTCTACAACTACTTCTTCTTCAGTAGTTTCTTCTGTTTTTGGCGATGAACAGTTAGCGAAAAAGAATGCCGTTGACAATCCTAAAAGACCAAGTTTAAAAGGTGTAGTTTTCATATTTAATTTTTGGTTAGTGTTTAGCTTCTGAATTCAATTGAGAATTTTCTTTTCAGATCCCTGATGGAGGAAGTGCTGGATCATACTTATGATATCTTTCTGACAAAGGATAATGACTCTCTACAATCCTAATGAGCCGTCAAGCTCAATTTATAAATGAATGCCGTTTTAAAAGCTGGACAAAAAACACTTTCAGGAAAAACGTAAGGTCAAAGAGTCGTTCTTCTCAATGATTTAGCCGCTATTCTCGCTATGAATTTCGTGTTTTTTTTTGACTTCTGTAATTTCTTCATCAACTATTGAAGTTAGCATATTTAAAATGAACGTCAAACCTGATTGTGTTCAGAATTAAATATACGCAATGTTGCTTTAAGCTTAAATTTTTAATTTATAGTTACTTTTCACTAAACAATCAAAGTGGTACAGCTTGTGAATCAATTGTTAATGCTTTAAATGCCAATAGTGGAGTATCATATAGCCAAAAAGAAAAAACCATTTATCTTTCCAAATCCAATCTATCTACTTCATGAGAAAATATATAAATTTTGCCTTACTGATCTCTTTGACGATTGCCTGCTCGCCTAAAGAACAAGAGCAAGCCATACCTGACTATACATCACTTTCTGATGAAGAACGACTGAAAGTTGCGAAGGAAATTGCACATGAAACCATCATTGTCGATGGACATGTGGACTTGCCATATCGGATGAAAGTAGGGGGATTTACGCTCCAACGTGAAATTTTGGATGTTTCGGTTCGCACCCCAGACGGTAATTTTGATTTTCCGCGTGCCAGAGAAGGGGGCTTGGATGCTCCTTTCATGTCCATTTATATCCCGGCGGGCAACCAGAAGAGACCGGGTTCGTCTAAGGCTTTGGCAGATTCTTTAATTCAAATGACAGAGCGCCTTGCAGAAACTTTTCCTGATAAATTTGCTATGGCATACAGCCCTGCTGATGTGGAAGCTAATTTTGCCGCTGGAAAAGTCTCGCTTCCTATGGGAATGGAAAATGGAGCTGGCCTAGAGGACGATATTTCCAATGTGGCATATTTTCATAAACGTGGGATTCGATACATCACCTTAACTCATGGAAAAGCAAATCTCATAGGAGATAGTAGCTACGACACTGTAAGATTATACAATGGACTGAGCGAATATGGTGAGAAAGTGGTTGCAGAGATGAACCGTGTCGGGATCATGGTAGATCTTTCTCATGTGTCGGATGATACCTTCAAGGACGCACTGGCCATCACCAAAGTGCCTGTAATTGCCTCACATTCTTCAGTTAGAGCGTTCACTCCAGGTTTTGAGCGGAATATGAATGATGAATTAATTCAGTCGATGGCAAAGAATGGAGGAGTCATGATGATCAACTTTGGTGGATCATTTATTGATTCTGCTTATGCGGCAGGTTCTGATAAAGTCCGTGAACATCTGGTCAATTACATGGCTGAGAACAAGTTGAGCAGTGGAGATTCTGCTTTTCAAGCTTATGCATCTGCCTATGCTGCTGCTAATAACCCGTTTCCTACTGTACAGCGGGTAGCAGATCATATTGACCATGTCAAAAATCTTGTCGGAATTGATTACATAGGTTTGGGTTCCGATTTCGATGGGGTAGGTGATTCCTTGCCTACAGGGTTAAAGGACGTGTCTATGTATCCAAATTTGATCGCAGAACTTTTGAAGCGGGGATACTCACGGGAAGAGGTCGAGAAAATCTGCTATAAGAATGTATTCAGAGTGTGGCAAGCGGTTGAGGATTATGCGGTTTCACAAGCTGGATAATAATTTTGACAAGTTTAATTTTAAAGACCCTGTTTCGAGTTGAAACGGGCTTTATTTTTTAAAACCTATTTTCTTCCTATCGCCTAGAGTTGGTTTTAAAAGTGCATCAATCATCTGATATATTTTGGCAATGTGGTGGTTTTGGACTGATTCGGATTCACATACGTGTTCATATGTCAATTTTTCCGATTTTGATATTTCAAAACCTCTTTTTAAGACATTTTGACTGGAAAAATTAATTGGATGTGGATTTGATATTAACAGAAAGTCTGGGTATAAGCCTAGATGAAATCGAGCTTACCTGAAGCAGACGGGCATGCCATAAGCGGCACATGGAGGAATTTCCATGGGACGAGGTTTTCCCCAATCGAGTTCGGGACAGGCTATATGGGCTCGAAAAAGAAATTATAAACACATGAAATGCGTAAATTTAGATACGACTACTAACTGAAACTGACTATATCATGGATTTTAAACAGTTCACTATAAAATCTCAAGAAGCAATTCAAAAGGCACTTGAATTTGCTTCAGCATCGGGGCAACCCGCAATTGAACCTGTCCATTTGCTTAAAGGAATTCTTTCTGAAGACGAAAATGTAACGGACTTTTTGTTCAAAAAGTTGGGGACCAATAAGCAGTTGATCAACCAAAAGCTGGAAGATCAACTTAATAAACTGCCTAAGGTAAGCGGCGGGCAGCAGCCTTATCTTTCCAATTATTCAAATCAAGTGTTGACTAAGGCAAAAGATTACCTGAGCACTTTTGGGGATGAGTATGTTGCAATTGAACACCTTATACTTGCAATTTTGGGTGGAGGTGATGCCGCGGCTCAAATTCTGAAGAATCAGGGAATTGCTGAAAAGCCCTTGATCGAAGCGATAAAAGAACTTAGAAAAGGAAATAAAGTGACGGATCCAAACGCAGAAAGCAAGTATCAGGCTTTGGAAAAATATTCCAAAAACCTGAACGAAATGGCCAAGAAAGGAAAGATAGACCCAGTAATCGGCAGGGATGAAGAGATACGCCGGGTACTCCAGATATTGGCGCGCAGAACAAAAAATAACCCCATTCTCCTGGGTGAGCCTGGTGTGGGTAAAACAGCCATTGTGGAGGGACTTGCACAGCGGATTGTATCCGGTGATGTGCCCGAAAATCTAAAGACCAAGACCTTGATCTCGCTAGATCTGGGATTGTTGGTGGCTGGTGCAAAATACAAAGGCGAGTTTGAAGAGCGACTCAAGGCGGTGATCAAAGAGGTAACTGATTCAGAAGGGGAAATTATTCTTTTCATCGATGAAATCCATACACTGATCGGAGCGGGTGGAGGAGGAGAAGGTGCAATGGATGCAGCCAACTTGCTGAAGCCTGCTTTGGCACGCGGGGAGTTGCATGCAATCGGAGCCACTACGCTTAAAGAATATCAGAAATACATTGAAAAGGATAAGGCGTTGGAGCGAAGATTCCAGTCTGTAATTGTGGACGAGCCAGATGCTGCCGATGCGATTTCAATCCTTCGCGGCATAAAAGACAAGTATGAGCTGCACCATGGGGTGCGGATCAAGGATGATGCAGTAATTTCTGCAGTGGAGCTGTCCCAACGGTATATTTCCGATCGCTTCCTTCCCGATAAGGCGATTGACCTGATGGATGAGGCTGCCGCCAAGTTGAGAATGGAAATTGATTCCTTGCCTCAAGAATTGGATGAACTTAACCGTAGGATCATGCAGTTGGAAATTGAGCGGGAAGCTATCCGACGTGAAAAGAATAAGGATAAAGAAACTGTCCTGAGTAAGGAGCTTGCCGAATTGGCTGAAAAACGTGATAGCGTAAAAGCTAAATGGGAAAGTGAAAAAGCAGTCATAACAGGAATTCAGCGTGAAAAGGAACGGATTGACAACTACAAGCTTGAAGCCGAGCAAGCAGAACGGGCAGGGGATTTTGGTAAGGTAGCTGAAATCCGTTATGGAAAAATTGGTGAGGCCGAGCAGAAATTGGAGTCCTTCAAATCCCAGTTGGCAGAGATGCAGGCAGGTTCTCCACTGCTTAAAGAAGAGGTCGATCAGGAAGATATTGCAGCTGTAGTGTCTAAGTGGACGGGGATTCCTATGAATAAGATGATTCAATCTGAAATGGAGAAATTACTTCATTTGGAGGATGAGTTAGGCAAGCGGGTGGCCGGACAAAAAGAAGCGATAAGTGCATTATCAGATGCTGTGCGTAGAAGTAGGGCAGGGTTGCAAGATCCAAAGCGGCCTATCGGTAGCTTTATCTTCATGGGGACTACCGGAGTGGGTAAGACCGAACTAGCCAAGGCTTTGGCAGAATACCTCTTTAATGATGACAATGCAATGGTGCGGATAGATATGTCCGAATATCAGGAAAGGCATGCCGTCAGCCGGTTGGTAGGGGCGCCTCCAGGTTATGTGGGGTATGATGAAGGAGGTCAATTAACAGAGGCGGTTCGAAGAAAGCCATATTCTGTAATCCTGCTTGATGAGATCGAGAAAGCCCATCCGGATGTATTCAACATATTGCTGCAGGTGCTCGATGATGGGCGCTTAACGGACAACAAGGGCAGGGTAGCCAATTTCAAGAATACCATTATCATTCTGACCACTAATATTGGGTCGCATTTGATTCAGGAGCGGTTTGCTGAGATGGAAGAGTGGAACAAGGATGAGATTTTGGAAAAGACCAAAACAGAAGTTTATGAGCTGTTGAAAAAATCAGTGAGACCTGAATTTCTCAATCGGATTGATGAAACCATCATGTTTGAGCCGCTGGATAAGCAGATCATCCGCAAGATTGTGGACATTCAATGGCGAGAAATCCAGCATAGACTAGCAGAATCGGGTATTGAAATAGATGCTACGAAAGATGTGTTGGATTACTTAGGGGAAGTTGGTTTTGATGCAAACTTCGGAGCGAGACCGCTGAAGCGAACCATGCAACGATTGGTGCTGAATGAACTGTCCAAGCAGATCTTGGCAGGGTATATCAAAAATGATTCTGCGGTTTTGGTTGATCTGGATGCGGATAAGCAGGTTTACTTTAAAAATGTAGATACAGCGGATTTATAAATTGTAAATCACATTTGAAAATTAGCCCTTGAGATCGAAAGGTTTCAAGGGTTTTTTGTTTCCATGATTTACAAGTGTTAGGAAAAATATATTTATGCTAAGGTGGGCAGTGGTGGACGACCGTGGTGCGTGGTCTTCTATATTTATTTCTATTGAAAGGATAACTATCCCCCGATCCAATCAAGGTAATTTCCTGAGTGAATCACATTGTAGCTTGCTTCAGGATATGCTTTTGCCCAAGCTGCAGGGACCTTGGGTGGTTTAGTGGATTGATATTTAAACTCAAATCCCCGAA
>Ga0307414_10000240_pt1 | contig 34929 bp, 31 predicted proteins | sample DK1Ometagenome_FD_203804 | JGI IMG/M metagenome (GOLD analysis project Ga0307414, IMG submission 203804) | Maize rhizosphere microbial communities from greenhouse at UC Davis, California, United States - DK15-O-3 | ecosystem: Host-associated > Plants > Roots > Rhizosphere > Soil | place: USA... | reverse complement strand
GCTGGTCGACGTCGAAAAGGCGGCGCCGCAGGAACAGGGGGCCGCGCCCGCTGCGCAGCCGGAGAAGGCGCCATGAACTATAATGATCTGCGGCATTTCGCCGACAGCTGGGGGCTGCTCGGCATGGCGATCCTGTTCCTCGGCCTCGTCATCTGGCCGTTTCGCAAGGGCGCGCGGCATCGCAACGAAGAAGCCGCGAACATGATCTTCAAGGACGACGAACATGGTTGATCATAAACGCATCGACGAAGCGACCGGGACCAGCACGGTCGGGCATGAATGGGACGGGATCGAAGAACTCGATACGCCGATGCCCCGATGGTGGCTGTGGAGCTTCTATGCGACCATCGTCTGGGCGCTCGTCTATGTCATTCTCTACCCGGCCTGGCCGCTGGTCAACAGCGCGACGACGGGCGTCCTCGGCTGGACCAGTCGCGGCGAACTGGAAAAGGAAATGCGCGCCGACGCTGCGCGCCGCGCGCCGGTCGTGAACGCGATCGCCGCGACCCCCGTGGCCGATCTGACTGCCAAGCCCGAATTGATGCGCGCCGCGGTGCAGGGCGGCAGCGCCGCGTTCAAGGTGCACTGCGTCCAGTGTCACGGCGCGGGCGGGGCTGGCGTGGCGAAACTCTATCCCAGCCTGACCGACGATGACTGGCTGTGGGGCGGCGACCTCGCCAGCATCGCCTATACCGTCGAGCATGGCATTCGAAATCCCGACCATAAGGCGACGCGGACCAGCCTGATGCCCGCATTCGGGCGCGACGGAATTCTCGATGCGAAAGCGATCGCCGATGTCGTCAGCCATATTCGTGTCATCAGCAGGCAGGAAAAGCCGAGTGCGTCGGCGACGCGCGGTGCGACGGTTTTTGCGGACAATTGTGCCGTCTGCCACGGGGCGAACGGCCAAGGCGACCGCAAGGTCGGCGCGCCGAAGCTGAGCGACGCAATCTGGCTGTATGGCGGCGATCGCGCCAGCCTGACCGCCACGATCGATGCGCCGCGCAATGGCGTCATGCCACGCTGGGGCGAGCGGCTCGACCCGGTGACGATCAAGATGCTGACCGCCTATGTCTATTCGCTCGGCGGCGGCGAGAAATTGGCGCCCGCGCCGGGGGCAGCGTCGGCGGCAAGCGAAGTGAAAGAGCCGGGAGCCAATGGCCAGCACTGATCAACTCGCCAGTCCTCCTCCTTCGCTCTACGAAGCGCGGAAGGGCGTCTACCCCAAGAAGGTCGACGGTCCCTTCCGCCGCTTCAAATGGGCGATCATGGGGATCACGCTCGCAATCTATTATGGCACGCCATGGATCCGTTGGGACCGCGGGCCCTATGCGCCCGATCAGGCGGTGCTCGTCGATCTCGCGAACCGGCGTTTCTACATGTTCCAGATCGAAATCTGGCCGCATGAATTTTACTATGTGGCGGGCCTGCTCATCATGGCGGGGGTCGGCCTGTTCGTCGTTACGAGCGCGGTCGGTCGTGCGTGGTGCGGCTATGCCTGCCCGCAGACGGTGTGGACCGACTTGTTTCAGCATGTCGACAGGCTGGTCGACGGCGATCGCAACGCGCAGATCCGGCTTGCGAACGGGCCATGGACGGCGACGAAGATCGCCAGACGGACGATCAAATATGGGATTTACCTGACCATCGCTTTCTGGACCGGCGGCGCATGGATCATGTATTTCGCCGACGCGCCGACGCTGACCCGTGAATTCTGGAGCGGCGATGCGGCGCTCGTCGCCTATGGAACGGTCGCCGTGCTGACCGCGACGACCTTCGTCCTCGGCGGCTTCCTGCGCGAGCAGGTGTGCGTTTATATGTGCCCCTGGCCGCGCATCCAGACCGCGATGATGGACGAAAAGTCGCTGCTGGTGACGTATAAGGACTGGCGCGGAGAACCGCGCGGCAGCGTGAAGAAGGCGCAGGCGCATCCCGGCGCGTTCGGTGACTGCATCGACTGCAACCAGTGCGTCGCGGTGTGCCCGACCGGGATCGACATTCGTGAAGGGCCGCAGATCGGCTGCATCACCTGCGCGCTGTGCATCGATGCGTGCGACGGCGTGATGGCGCAGGTCGGGCGCCCGCGCGGGCTGATCGATTATTGCACGCTCGACGATGCCGCCGCCGAAAAGGCGGGCGGCACCGCGCCGCCGATCCGCAAGACCTTGCTGCGCCCGCGTACCCTGATCTATCTGGGGATATGGGGCGCGATCGGCGCGGCGATGCTCTTCTCGCTGGGCCAGCGCACCCGGCTCGACCTTGCCGTCCAGCATGAGCGCAGCCCCCTCTATGTCCAGCTGTCCGACGGGATGATCCGCAACAATTATACGTTGAAGCTGCGCAATATGGAAACGCGGCCGCGGCGCGTCGAAGTGACGGTTACCGGGCTCGACGGCGCACAGCTGTGGACCGAGGCGGGGTCGCGCGAAGAGGCCGCGCAGCGGGTCGAAATATCGCTGCCGCCCGACAGTGTGACGCCGGTGAGTTTGTTCATTGCCGCTCCCGGCAAGGGGCCGGCGCGGCAGGATTTCACCATCGCGACACGCGGCCTTGACGGCAAGGAGAGCGGTGACAGCGACACTATCCAGTTCGACCGGCCGGAGACAGGACAATGATCGACAAGCCGACACGCCGCGCCTTCACCGGCTGGCACATGACCGCGATCCTCGTCGCCTTTTTCGGGGTGGTGATGACGGTCAATTTCGTGATGGCGCATTTCGCCATGTCGACCTTTGGCGGCAAGGTCGTCGAGAACAGCTATGTCGCGAGCCAGCAGTATAACGAATGGCTCGCGCGTGCCGATGCGCAGGACCGGCTGGGGTGGGAACGGGCGATCAGCGTCGAGCGCGATCGCCATGTCCGGCTCGTGTTCCGCAAGGATGGCAGGTTGCTCGAGGACATGGATGTCACGGCGACGATCGCCCATCCGCTCGGCCGCGCGCCGTCGCGGCCGATGCGCTTCGAGGCGGGAATGGACGGGACGCTGCGGTCGGCCGAGGCGCTGCCCGCAGGGCGCTGGCGGCTCGACCTTTCAGTGCGGCATGCCGCCAACGAAGCGCGCTATCGGATCGACCTTCGATGAGCGCCGCCGCGGCTCCCTTGCTTGTCGAGCGCGACTTTGCGGTTCCCGCCATGCGCTGCGCGGGCTGTATCGCCAAGCTCGAACAAGGACTGGTCCGCGATCATCGGATCACGGCGGCGCGCGTCAACTTCACCGAAAAGCGGGTGCATCTGTCGTGCGCGCCCGACACCGAAACCCCCGATTTGATCGGCGCCTTTTCGCTGCTGGGGTTTGAAGCGCATCCGATCGGCGATGCCAATGAGGGTGCCGAAGCCGAGGCCGCGACCAGCCGCGAGCTGCTGCTGGCGGTGGGCGTCTCGGGCTTTGCGATGATGAATATCATGCTGCTCTCGGTTTCGGTCTGGTCGGGGGCTGCCGGGGCGACGCGCGACCTGTTTCACTGGCTGTCGGCGCTGATCGCCTTGCCGACGGTTGCTTATGCGGGCCGGCCCTTCTTCCGTTCGGCATGGGGTGCGCTGCGCCGCGGGCAAACCAATATGGACGTGCCGATCGCGATCGGTGTGTCGATTACCACCGCGCTCAGCCTCTACGAGACCGCGACGAGCGGACCGCACGCCTATTTCGATGGCGTCGTGATGCTGATCTTCTTCCTGCTCTGCGGGCGCTGGCTCGACAGCGTGATGCGCGACCGCGCACGCGGCGGCGTGACCGCGCTGCTCCGCAACATGGGCTCGGGCGCGATGGTGATGGAAACCAATGGCGCAAACCGCTGGGTCAACGCCTCCGCGCTCGAACCCGCTATGGTGATGCTCGTCGCGATGGGCGAACGGCTTGCCGCCGATGGTATCGTCATTGGGGGCACGAGCCAGATCGATCTGTCATTGCTCACCGGGGAAAGCGCGCCGCAGCGGGTTGGTGTCGATGACCGTGTCCATGCCGGCACGCTCAATCTCGACGCACCGGTACGGGTGAAGATTACCGCGGCAGGCGCCGACACGGCGATCGCCGACATCGCGCGGTTGATGGGCGAGGCGGCGCAGGGCAAGTCGCGTTACGTGCGCATCGCCGACCGCGCCGCGCGGCTCTATGCCCCCGCGGTCCACGCGCTGGCGCTGCTTGCCTTCGCTGGTTGGATGATTGCGGGTGCGGGCTGGCACCAGAGCATGTTGATCGCGGTCGCGGTGCTGATCATCACCTGTCCTTGCGCACTTGGCCTTGCGGTGCCGGCGGCGCAGATCGTCGCAGCGGGGGCGTTGATGCGCGTCGGCGTGCTGATCAAGGATGGCTCGGCGCTCGAGCGACTGGCTGAGGTCGACCGCGCATTGATCGACAAGACGGGGACGCTGACGCTCGGCCGGCCCGTTGCGACGAACCTGGACGATGTCGAGCCGACGGTCCGCCCGCTGCTGCTCGCCCTGTCGCAGGCAAGCCGCCATCCGCTGAGCGCGGCGTTGACGCGCGACCTCGCCGCGATGGGCGTCAACGCGGAGCCGGTCGAGGCACTGGCCGAAACCCCGGGGTTCGGGATGGAAGCGACATGGCGGGCGCGCCGGGTCACGCTGGGGCGTCCCGCCACCTCGACTGGCGATAACGGACTGGCGACGCAGCTTTCCATCGACGGCGATCCGGTCGCGACGATCCACTTTTCCGACCAGCTTCGCCCTGACGCGCGCGCGACGATCGATGCGTTGCGCGCCGAGGGGATCGCGCCGACGATCCTGTCGGGGGACCGCGCCGAAGCGGTGGCGCCGGTCGCGCGTACCCTTGGCCTGACAGCGCAGACCGCGATGAGCCCGCAGGACAAGCTTGCCGCGATCGCGCGGCAGGCGGGGGCGGGGCATAAGGTGCTGATGATCGGCGACGGCCTCAACGACGGGCCTGCGCTTGCCGCCGGTCATGCGTCGATGGCGCCGGGGTCGGCAAGCGATGCGGGAAAAAATGCCGCCGACTGCATCTTTCTCGGCGACCAGATGATGCCGGTTGTACAGGCGGTGCGCATGGCGCGCCGGACGCAAGCGATCGTGCGGCAGAATTTCACCCTGGCCATCGGCTATAATTTCATCGCCGTGCCTCTGGCCTTCCTCGGCTATGTCACGCCGCTGGTCGCGGCGATCGCGATGTCGGGGTCGTCGCTGATCGTTGTCGGCAATGCGTTGCGGCTGAAAAGGGCGATCCGATGAACGGTTTGATCTTCCTTATTCCTATCGCGCTTGGGCTCGGCCTGTTGGGACTCGCCGCCTTTTTCTGGTCACTGCGCAAGGGGCAGTTTGACGATCTCGACGGCGCCGCGCTGCGCATCTTTGTCGAGGATGAAGAGGAGGAGACGCGATGATGCGGCGCGTTTGGGGAGCGGCCCCAGCGGCCGCCGCGCTGGCCTTCGCACCACTGGCGAGCGACGCGCAGCTTCTGGTCGTTCCAGGCTGCGGGGCGGCCGCCCGGATGATCGTCGTGCCGTCCGATCCCATAGCGCCCGATCGGGGCGGGGATCGCGATTGCGCCAAGGCTTGTCATGTCGCGAGCGACCGGCGCAGCAAGGATCCGAAGAAAAATTGCTGCATATGACCGCGGCTGCCGCTGCGTTGACCTGAATCAATGTTGCGGCGGGACGGGGCGCCTAGATCATGAGCATGTGGACCTATTATCCCGAATTGCTCGAACGGCCGGTGCCGCGATACACAAGCTACCCGACCGCGCTGGAGTTTGGCGACGATGTCGGCGCGGCGGATTATGCGCGGGCGCTCGACCAAGTGGAATCGGCGACGCCGCTGTCGCTCTATGTCCACATCCCCTTTTGCGAACAGATTTGCTGGTATTGCGGATGCAACACTGGCGCGGCGGGGCGCAAGCAGCGGCTGACCGATTATCTGGCGGCACTGCACGCCGAAATCGGCGCGGTCGCCAAACGGCTCGGCGGGCGGGGGCGGGTGCAACATATCGCTTTTGGCGGCGGCAGCCCCAATGCGGTTGCGCCGGTTGACTTCGTGCGCCTGCTCGACCGCCTTCTCACGGCCTTCGACGCCAGCAAACCCGATATTTCGATCGAGATCGATCCGCGCAATTTTACCGCCGAATGGGCGCTGGTTCTTGCGGCGTCGAACGTCGGCCGGGTCAGCATGGGGGTCCAGACCTTTGCGCCGCAAATCCAGCAGGCGATCGGGCGCGTGCAGCCGCTCGCCGATATCGAAGCCGCAGTCGCTGCGCTGCGGCTGCGCGGGATCGACGCGATCAATTTCGACCTGATGTACGGCCTGCCCGGACAAAGCATGGCGGACTTGGGCGCGACGCTCGACGAGACGATCCGCATCGCGCCCAGCCGGATCGCGCTGTTCGGCTATGCCCATCTTCCCGCGATGATCCCGCGTCAGCGACGGATTGACGCCAGCGACCTGCCCGATGACCGGCTGCGTTTCGAGCAGGCCGCGCATGGTTTCGAACGGTTGACCGGAGCGGGTTATGTTCCGGTCGGCTTCGATCATTTTGCCAAGCCCGGCGACAGTTTGGCGATCGTTGCCGAAGCGGGCCGGGTAAACCGGAATTTTCAGGGTTTCACCGCCGACGATGCACCCGTCCTGCTGGGTTTCGGCGCCAGCGCGATCAGCAAACTGCCCGAACTGATCGTGCAGAATGAGAAAAAGGCCGGGCCGTATCGCGATCTGATCGGCTCAGGAATGCTGCCCGCGACGCGGGGGGTGCGGCTGGATGCTGAGGATCAATGGCGCGGCCATATCATCCGGGCGATCCTCTGTCAGGGACGCGCACGGTTCGGCCCGGACCGCGTCGCCGCGGCGCGGCACGCGCTGTCGGGCTTTGAGCAGCGGAAGCTGATCCGATGGGACGACCACGAACTGATCTTGTGTGCGGGATCCCAGCCCTACGCCCGGCCGATCGCCGCCGCATTTGATCAGCATCGGGGCGCGGTGCCTGCCGCCGCCTGAACCGGCGTGGCAACGCGCGCATCGAGGATCGCAAAAACCTCGCCCAGTTTCGCTGCGATGATATCCGCGCGCGCCGGTTCGAGGTCCGGCACCGCGACCTCGATTTCCATCCGCTCGCCTGCAACACGCATCGTCATCTCGGCCGGTATGATCGCACGCTGTGCGAAGAAGCCGGCGATGCGCGGCAGCGATTGCGGGTCGACCAACGCGTCGATTTGGAACCGGGACATCAAGCCGCCGCGCGCTGGGCGCTGCCGATGACCTGCTCGGCCATTTCGTCGGCGATCACCGCCGGCGATCTTTTTTCACGGGCGGCGCGTTCGAGGATAGCGGTGACCCGCGGCGCGATCCCGGCGACGCGTTCTGCGACGTCGCTTTCGTCCTCACCCAGATATTCGGCCGAGACGCTGATGATGCCGCCGGCGTTGACCACATAATCGGGGGCATAGGTGATGCCGCGCTGGAGCAGAAGCGCTGCGATTTCGGGGCTGGCAAGCTGGTTGTTCGCGGCGCCGCATATCAGCTTTGCCTTCAACCGCCCGACATTGTCCTGATCGAGTGCGCCGCCGAGCGCGCAGGGTGCGAAGATATCGGCCTCCACTCCCGCAATGTCGTCGACATGGACGACCCGGGCATCGAGGATGTGCGCCAGCCGGTCGCGCCGATCCGGGTTGGGATCGGCGATGATCAGCAGCGCGCCGGCATCGGCGAGGCGGCGGCAGAGGTCGGAACCGACATTGCCGGTGCCCTGTACCGCGACCGTCAGCCCGGACAGATCGCGATCGAACGCGAAGGCGGCGGCAGCCTGCATCGCATCGAACACCCCGCGAGCGGTCCATGGCGACGGATCGCCGCCGGCCCGGCCTTCGGCGGGGGGAAGCCCGGCGACGTGGCGCGTCGTGCTGGCGACTTCCTGCATGTCGGCAACCGAAGTGCCGACATCCTCGGCGGTGACATAGCGGCCGCCGAGTTCCTCGACCGCGCGCCCGAATGCCTGGAATAGCGCGGCGCGGTCGAAATCGCCCACCGGCCTGCGCAGGACCGCCTTGGCGCCGCCCAGTGGCAATCCGGCGAGCGCATTTTTATAGCTCATGCCCTCTGCGAGCCGGATGGCATCGGCGAGCGCCGCGTCCCGGTCGGCATAGTTCCAGAGGCGGCATCCCCCGGCGCCCGGCCCCAGAGCGGTCGAATGAATGGCGATGATCCCATCGAGCCCGCTTTTCGGATCGTTCAGGCGGACGCACTCCACGGGCGGGTGCAAACGGGCAAGACGGGCAACCATGACATTCTCCTTTGGCCAATGCCGACCTTATCGCATTTGCGCCGCGGGCAATCTTGCTCGCTTTATTGCCATTCGGGGCGATCATGGGATATTAAAACCACAATTTTTATCATATAAGGATAAAATGACCGAACTTGATCCTTTTGAGCGGAATATCCTCCGCGAATTGCAGCGGGACGCGAATCAGACGACGGCCGAGATTGCCGAGCGCGTCGGATTGTCGTCATCGCCCTGCTGGCGTCGCATTGATCGGCTGGAGCGCGAGGGTTTTATTCGCAAGCGCGTGGCGATCGTCGACCGGCGCAAGGTCGGGCTCAACGCCCATGTCTTTGCGCAGGTGAAGCTCAACGCGCACGGCCGCGCCAATCTCGATGAATTCAGCGCGGCGCTTCGCTCCTTTCCCGAAGTGCTGGACGCCTATGTGCTGATGGGCGCGATGGATTTCATGCTGCGCATCGTTGCGAAGGATATCGACGCTTATGAAAGCTTCTTCTTCGAACGGCTGAGCAAATTGCCGGGGATTCAGGAGATCAATTCCACCGTCGCGTTGTCCGAGATCAAATCGACTACCGAACTGCCGCTTTGACCACCTGCCACGCTCGTCAGCTAGCGGCGTTCCGCTGGTCGCCGCATGGATCGGGCATGACACACGAAATATCGCAGCATGGCGCAGGGACGCCGACATGACCGGTCTCGACCTGCCGCTCGGCGCGCCGCAGCAGATGCTGCGCGACAGCCTGCAACGCTTTTTGGCCGACAATCCGCAGCCGGGCTGGCAGCAATTGTCCGATGAACTGGGCCTCGGCGGAATTGCAGTGCCCGAGGCGGCCGGTGGCTTTGGCGGCGGACCGGTCGATATTGCGCTGGTGATGGCCGAACTTGGCCCTGCGCTTGCGGGCGCGGACTGGCTGTCGCACGCTGCGGCGACGATGCTGATTGCAGAGGCGGTGCCCGGTCATGCCGCGCTCGCCGATCTGGCGGACGGGCGGATGCGGGCAGCGATCATCTGTCCGGCATCGGCCTCGTGCCGGGTGCAGGTCGAGCGGAGCGATGGCGGCTGGACGGTGCATGGCACGGCGGCGCTGGTCGCCGGTGCGGCAAAGGCCGATGTGTTCGTCCTCGCCGATAGCGCGGCGATCCTGTTGATCGCGGCCGGCCATGCGAAGGTCGAACGGCGCACGCACATCATGCACGACGGCAGCACGAGCGCGGACCTGAGCTTTGCGCTCGCATCGTCCGATATCGAGCTGTTGGCGGAAAGCGACGCGGTGGCGCCGCACGCCGTCCGGGTCAACGATATGATGCTCGCGGCGCGCTGCGCCGAGGCGGTCGGGCTGATGCAATGCATGCTGGGCGACAGCGTCGATTATCTGGGTCAGCGGCGGCAGTTCGGGACGGCGATCGCTGCATTTCAGGTGCTGCGCCACCGTGTCGCCGATATGCAACTGGCGCTCATGAAGGCGACTGCCCTGACCGAGATTGCCGTCCTTTCGTTGGACGGCGCCGAGCGCGACGCGGCGGTGAGCGCGGCTTGTGTCGAAGTGTGCGACGCCGTTCGTATCGTGGGCGAGGGCGCGGTTCAAATCCATGGCGCGATGGGGCTGACCGATGAACTCAGCCTAGGGCGCTATTTCAAGCGCGCGCTGGCGATCGCGGCAGCCATCGGTCCGGCGGGTCAGTTGGCGCGTTTCGCCGACGCCGCCTGACCGCGATCAGCCGAGCAATATGCGCGCGACCAGATCGCGCTGAATCTCGTTCGACCCAGCATAGATGCTCGCCGCGCGATCGTTGAGGTAGCGCGGTACCGCGATGGCGAGTTCGGCGGGGGTTTGCCCGTCGGCCTCGGCCCACGCCGCATGGCCGGCGATATCGCACGCCAGACTGTCGATCCGCTGCGCACTGTCGGTTCCCATGATCTTGAGCGCCGAGGCATAAAGCGCCGTGCTGCCGCCCAGCCCGCGCATCGCCTTGATTTCGAGCGCTTGAAGCGCGCGCAGGTTGATCGCCTCGCGCGTTGCGCGCGCGCGCTGTACGGGGTCGAGCTCCGCTTGCGCGCGCAGCCGTTCGAGGCGCCCGATCAAACCCGGCGCATATTTGCCGCCACGCTCGAAGGTCAGCAGATGCTTCGCGACGGACCAGCCCTCATTTTCTGCGCCGAGTCGGTTCGCTTGCGGCACGCGGACATCGTCGAAGAAGACCTGATTGAGCTCATGGTCCCCCGCGAGGGTGCGGATGGGTTCGACGGTGATGCCCGGCGACGTCATGTCGAGCAGCAGAAAGCTGATCCCCGCCTGGGGTTTGCCGTCGTTCGAGGTGCGGACGAGGCAGAACATGCGGTTCGCGAAATGGGCGTGCGTGGTCCAGATTTTCGAGCCGTTGAGAACATAATCAGCGCCGTCGGCGGTCGCGCGGAGCTGCAGTGCGGCAAGGTCCGATCCCGCGCCGGGCTCCGAAAAGCCCTGACACCAATAATCCTCGCCCGACAATATGCGCGGCAGATAATGCGCCTGCTGGTCGGCGCTGCCATAATGCATGATCACCGGCGCGACCATTTTGAGCCCCATCGGCGCGAGGTTCGGCGCGCCGGCGCGCGCGCATTCGGCCGCGAAAATATAGCGTTCGACCTCATTCCATCCGGGGCCGCCAAAGGCTTCTGGCCAGTCGGGCGCCGCCCAGCCTCGGGCGTTGAGGATTCGCTGCCACGGGAGCGAAACCGCGGGGTCCATGAACACGCTTGTCGCGCGTTCGGCCGCTTGGCGCAGCTCGGCCGGAAGATGGTCGGCGAAGAAGGCGCGAATTTCGTCGCGAAAGGCGCGAAGCCCGGGGTCGTTCAGCGTGTCGTTCAACATGTCCATCCTGCGATCTTTAGGGCGCGGGGCGGACGGGCCAAGCTGACGAATGCATCAGGCGGCGCGCGCTCCGACAAAGCCCAGTCCGGCGGCAAGCTGGATCGATTGCGCGCGCCCGGTCGCGCCGAGCTTGGCAGCGGCGTTGCGCAGGTGAAAGCGCACCGTCGATACCGACAACGACAATATGATCCCGATTTCGCCGTCGGTCTTGCCCGCCGCCGCCCAGCGCAGACATTGCACTTCGCGCCGGGTCAGCGTTTGCGGGACGGTTGCGTTGCGCGGGCGGTCGCGCGCTTCATTGTGCGTCGCGACCAGCCGCAGCGCGAGCATATGCATCCGCTCGGCATGGTCGGCGAACAGTGCGGCAACCCCCACCGGCTCGCGCGAACACCAGACTACGGCGCCGACAAGGCCGCGCGGCAAATGAACCGGGGCGATGATCGCTTCGCCGAGGTGCGGGCTTTCGCGAACCTGCCGACAATCGACCGCGTCGAGCAGGCCGGTCGGGCGCCAGCTCTGCAGGACTCCGTCGCTATAGTAAAAGGGCTCGGCGACCAGCCGCGCGGCGGTCAGGAAGGGGATATGCAGTGCAAGTTTGCGGTCGTGCCAATATTCATGCGCGGGGTCGATCCATGCAAAGCTGGTGACGGCATAGGGGCGGCCGGCTTCGTCGGCCATGGGTTCGGGGTCGCCCAGATCGGCCTGCGCGGCGATGTAGGGTAGGCCGATCGCATCGCCTGCGGCCTGTACGTCCGCAATCATCGCCGGAAGCTTCGACCAGCATAGCGCCTGATAATCTGTCACGCGAACCATTTCCCCAAAACCATCCTGACACAGATGACAGCTTGTTGATCGCCGGGCAATCTTCTCATCTGTCAGGGTCCGGCTGGAACGACGCTCGCACAACGACGAGCCGCGCGAAAAGCCGTTTGAGGGAGGATTGACCATGACGGCATATCGACTTTTTCTGCTCGCGGGCACCGCGGCAAGCTTTGCGTTCGCATCTCCGGCTTTCGCCGCCGATGCTGAGGCGGGCGGGGCTGCAAGCGCCGCGCCGGTCGAAGGCGAGATCATCGTCACCGCGCAGCGCCGCGCCGAATCGCTTAACGATGTCGGCATGGCGATCCAGGCGGTTGATGGCGAGACGCTGGAGAATCTGCGGGTTACCGACGTCCGCGATCTGACCGCGGTGGCGCCGAGCTTCACCGTGTCGCAAAGCTATCAGGGGGTTCCGACCTATACGCTGCGCGGGATCGGTTTCAACACGATCAACCTGTCGTCGACCTCGACCGTCGGCACCTATGTCGACGAAGTCGCCTACGCCTATCCGATCATGAACACCGGCCCGGTCATGGATCTGGAGCGCGTCGAAATCCTCAAAGGGCCGCAGGGCACCCTTTATGGCCGCAACACGACGGCGGGGCTGATCAACTTCATCACCGGCAAGCCGACCGACAGTTTCGAGGGCAGCATTCGCGCCGACCTCGGCAATTATCAGACGTGGAATATCGGCGGGCATCTGTCGGGTCCGCTCGCCGAAGGCTTGTCGGCGCGCGTCGCCTTCCGCAGCGAGAACAGCGACAAGGGCTGGCAGGTCAGCAACTCGCGCGGCGAGCGGCAGGGCGAGGTCGAGAAGCTCGGGGTGCGCGGTTCGCTTGCTTTCGATCCGGCGCCGGGCACGCATTTCGATCTGTCGGTGACATGGTGGCAGAACAAGTCCGACACGGTCGTCGGGCAGGGGATCGGCTTTACGCCTGCGACCAATCCGGTTGGCGGCACGAGCAATTCGCGTTTCTTCAATACGCCGGGACTCGCCACATATCTGGCCAATAATTTCCCGACCAATGCCCGGCAGGCCGATTGGGCTCCTGAGGCAGAGCGGTCGGCGGACATCGGCACGGGATTGGGGCTGAAGGGGCCGCTCGCCGAGGATAATCGCTTCTGGGGCCTCAAGCTGCGCTGGGATCAGGACCTCTCCGACACGATGAAGCTCGTCTCGCTGACCAGCTATAATGATTTCAAGCGCAACGCGTTGTCCGACTGGAGCGGGGCACCGTTCGAAATCCTGCTCCAGAACACTGTCGGCCGGATCAAGAGCTTTGCGCAGGAACTGCATGTCGAGGGTGAATCGGGACCGGTCACATGGCTCGTCGGCGGCTATTATGCGAAGGACCGCATCCTCGATTCCAATCGCACGATATTGGGGCAGAACGCCAATCCGCGGCTGATCCGTGCCGCCGGAATTCCGCTCCTCGCGACGCCGTTCAATTCGGGCGGCTACACCGCGCTGCAACTGTCGCAGGCGTTTCGCACCTTTCAGGATATCGGCCGGATTAACACGACGACGTGGAGCGTCTTTGCAAATGGCGACTGGCAGCTCGCCGAGCAGCTGAAGCTGACTGCGGGGATCCGCTACACGCAGGACAAGCAGCACTATAATGGCTGCTCGCGCGACGTGAACGGCAATATGCTGCCCAACGTCAACGTCGTGAACCGCGCGCTCTATACCCAGACCTATGGCAGAACCCCGCCGGAAATCACGCAGGGCCAGTGCAACACCTTCGACCCCGCCAAGAACATGTTCGGCGAGGTGAAGTCGGTGCTCGACGAGGATAATGTCGCCTGGCGCGTCGCGCTCGACTGGTCGCCGAACGATGATACCTTGCTCTATGCCTCGGTCTCGCGCGGCTACAAGTCGGGGACGACGCCGGTTAACACGGCCAGCACCGCGCAGCAGAATGCATCGGTGCAACAGGAGCAGTTGACCGCCTATGAAGTCGGGGTCAAGGCGACGCTCGCCGACCGCATGGTGCAGGCCAATCTGTCGGCCTTCTACTATGATTATCGCGACAAGCAGATCAGCACCTATTTCGCCGATCCGATCTACACCGCGCTGTCGCGGCTCGATAATGTGCCGAAGTCGAAGGCCTATGGCGTCGAGGGCGAGCTGATCGTCCGGCCGGCGCAGGGCGTCAGTCTTTCGACCAGCGCCTTGTGGCTGAAGACGCGCGTCATCGATTATGACGGCACCAATGCGGCAGGGCAGCCCGAGAATTTCGACGGAGCCGAGTTCATCTACAGCCCGAAATTCCAGGGCAGCATCACGCTGGCTTATGACACGCCGGCCACCGACACGATCGATGTCATCGGCGCGATCAGTGCGCGATACCAGAGCAAGTCGAACACGATCTTCGAGGATATCGATCTCTACAAGGTCGATGCCTATGCGACCGTCAACGCGAGCGTCGGTCTTCGCGACGAAAGCGGCTGGTCGGTGTCGCTGTGGGCGAAAAACCTGTTCGACAAATATTACTGGTCGGCGGTGTCGAGCAACGCCAATGTCGTCGTGCGGTTTGCCAATCAGCCGCGAACCTATGGTCTGACTGTCGGTCTGGGTTTCTGAAGGAGCACGCAGAGGTGCAGCAGGCAGTGCAGGACAATTATATGGGGACGGCGGTCGATTTCACCGCCCCCGTTGGCGAGCCTGCGCTGCTTGCGCCCGACAGCGTCCAGTGGCGCGTCTATAAAAACCAGATCGCGCTGGGGATCGGCGGCATTGCCGCCGTGTTGCTCGAATTTGCCGAGCCGCGCATCCGCAGCGGGGTGTGGGACCATTCGACCTATAAGGCCGACCCGATCGGCCGGTCGAAGCGGACGGGGGTGGTCGCCATGCTGGCCTGTTATGGCCCCGCGAGCACGGCGAAAGCGGCGATCGGCAGCGTCAACCGGCTTCACGGCAAGGTGAAGGGCGAAACCCCGGGCGGCGAAAAATATCGCGCGATGGACCCGGTGCTGCTCGACTGGGTTTCAGCGACCGCATCCTACGGCTTTTTGATGGCCTATGATCGTTTCGTCCATCCGCTGAGCGATGCCGACAAGGATCGCTTCATGCGCGATAGCGATGCGATCGGGCGCGAATTTGGCGCACGTCATGCGCCGCCGACCGTCGATGCCTTCATGGACATGATGGCATCGCTCGAACCGCGGTTCGAACCCCATCCGATCATCTTCGAATTTCTGGATATCATCCAGTCGGGCCGCGCCGCGCCGAACGTGCCGCGCTTTTTGCACCGCGCTATCGCACGGGCGTCGGTGTCGCTGCTTCCCGATCATGTCCGGCAGCGGCTCGACCTTGGCGCGCGTTTCAACCTGACGCGCCTCGACCGCATGGCGCTCAAGCTCGCCGGGCGGCTTGCCGACCGGCGGATCGACCCGCAATCGCCGCCATGTCAGGCCAGCGTGCGGATGGGGTTGCCACACGACTATCTGTATCGCCGCCAGGGCTGACGGCGCGCACTCTCACCCTTTGGTATCGGGTCTCCACGCGCGATAGAAGGTATCGACCGCAACGTCGATTTCAGCGGCGACGCGCTCGCGATTCCGATCGCGTCCTTCGGGAAGACCGAGGACCGCCTGATAATAGACCCCCGACTGACACAGGCCGGACAGATGATAAACCGCCTGCATCGGGTCGCCCATGCGCAGTTCGCCCAGCACCATTTTTTCGCTTATCCATGCGGCGGTCCGCGCCTTGCCGCGACGCGGTCCGCGATCGTAGAAGGTTTCGGCAAGATGCGGGAAGCGCTCAGCCTCACCGACGACGAGGCGGTACAGGGCGAGCATCGTCGGCGAGAGGAGCGTGTTCATCAACACGTTGCCGAAATGGCGCAGCACATCGACGACGGGCTGGTCGAGCGGCAGGTCGACTTGCAAGGCCGCGCCATAATGGCCGACGATATCGTCGACAACTGCGGCGAACAGATCCTCTTTCGACGGGAAGTAGCTCCACAAGGTCGTCTTTGATCCGCCGACCTTGCTGGCGATCGACGACATGGTCGTGCCGGCATAGCCATTCGCGAAGAACAGCTCACGCGCCGCGTCGACGAACGCCTTGCGCCGCGCCGCAGCGGCATCGTCCAAGACCACCGTACCGCCTGGTATCATTTCGATTGACAACGCATTCTCCAAAGTTCAGATGCGCATGATACCAGATAGTATCGTTGGATTCCATGGCCCGGTTCATTTATCTTACAGCCGCTGTTTTCGGCCTGCTTGCGGGCTGCGCTGCCGTTCCCGATCTGGGCCCGGCGCCGGTTCCGGCCGCGCCCGAAGCGCTCGCATCGACGGCCTCCTTTGCCGACGCCAAAGGGGTGTGGCCCGCCGGGGGCTGGTGGCGGAGCTTTGGCGACGCGCAACTCGATGCGTTGATCGACGAGGGGCTGAAATCTTCGCCCGATGTCGCGATCGCAGCGGCGCGGGTGCGCGCCGCCGATGCCATGGCGCGGCAGGCAGGGGCTGCGCTGCTGCCACGCGTTGGCGCGGAGGGCGGCGCTGGCGGCGTCCAGCAAAGCAAGAATATGGGCATTCCGCCAGCCTTCGTGCCCGATGGCATTCAGGACACCGGCCACGTCGCCGCAACCTTTGCCTTCGACCTCGACCTGTGGGGCCGCAACCGCGCGGCGCTCGCCGCAGCGACGTCGGAGGCCGAAGCCGCGCGGGTCGACGAAGCGCAGGCGCGATTGATGCTGACCACCGGTATCGCGTCGGCCTATGCCGATCTTGCCGGATATCATGCCGCGCGCGACGTCGCGAATGACGCCGTGCGTGTGCGCAGCGCGAGCGCCGCGCTGTCGGCGGCGCGGGCGCGCGCTGAAATCGAAAATCGAGCGGCTGAGCGTCAGGCCGAAAGCCGCGCTGCCTCGGCGCGCGCCGATATTGCCGCGCTTGACGAAGCGATTGCAGCGACGCGTAACCGGCTGGCGGCGCTCGTCGGCGCAGGCCCCGATCGCGGGCAATCCATTGCGCGGCCTACGCTTGACCATGCGATGGTGGGATTGCCGCCCGAGGCGGGGATTGGCCTGATCGGGAGGCGTCCCGATATCGTCGCGGGGCGGCTGCGCGCCGAAGCGGCGGCAAAACGCATCGATGTCGCGCGCGCCGATTTTTATCCGAACATCAGCCTGTCGGCGCTTGTCGGCTTGCAGTCGCTCGGCCTTTCCAACCTGTTCAGCGCAGGGTCCGAATATGGCAATGGCGGCGCGGCGATCAGTCTGCCGATCTTCGACGGCGGGCGCCTGCAGGGGCGATATCGCGGGTCGCGGGCGGATTATGATGCGGCCGTTGCGACCTATGATCTTACGCTGGTCAATGCGCTGCGCGATGTTGCCGATCTGGTCGCAAGCCGCAGCGCCAATGCGCGCCAGCTTGCCGGCCGGCGCGAGGCACGGGCAGCGGCCGATGAGGCGGCGAAACTCGCGGGGCTGCGCTATCGCGCGGGCCTGTCGAACCAGCTGGAGCAGCTTACAGCCGAGGACAGCCTCGTGGCATTGAACCGCGCGGTTGCGGACCTTGAGGCGCGGCAATTGTCGCTCGACATCGCACTGATCCGCGCGCTCGGCGGCGGATATCAGGCGCAAAATATCACAGGAGACAGATGATGGCCGAAGATACGGCTGCGACCGAAACCGAGGCTCTCCCCGCCACCGACGAAGCACGCGGCGCCAAACGCAACAAGATGCTTCGCATCCTTGCGCTCGTCGTGCTCGTGGCCGCTCTTATCTGGGGCGCGTGGTATTTCCTGACCCAGTCCGGGCGGGTTCATACCGACAATGCCTATGTCGGCGCCGATTCCGCCGTCGTCACCGCGCTCGTTTCGGGGCCGGTGAAGGAGGTGCGGGTCGCGGGAACGCAGGCGGTGAAGAAGGGCGATATTCTCGTCATTCTCGACGATGCCGATGCGAAGCTCGCGCTTGCCGATGCCGAGGCGGCATTGCGTCAGGCACGGCAGCGTTACGGGCAGGCGGGGGCGAACGCGGACGCCGCACGCGCGCGGGTTTCGGCGCGCGGCGCCGACGTATCGCAAGCGCAAGCGCGGCTGCGCGACGCCAATGCAACGGTTGCCAAGGCGCGCGCGGAGCTGGTGCGGCGCGAAAGCATCGCCGGAACGGGCGCGGTATCGGGCGAGGAACTGAGCGCGGCGCGCGCGGCGCTCGCCTCGGCGACGGCGGCGCGCGATCTCGCGGCGGCCGGTATCGCCTCGGCCGAAGCAACCCGCGGATCGGCGAGCGGCGACCTCGGCGCCGCCGAAGCACTGGTGCGCGGAACGACGATCCAGACCGCGCCCGACGTCGCGGCGGCGCAGGCGCGCCTCGAAAAGGCACAGCTCGACCTTGCGCGTACGGTGATCCGCGCGCCGGTCGATGGAATTGTGACGAACAAGCAGGTTCAGGTCGGACAGCGGATCGCGGCAGGCGCGCCGATCATGACCGTCGTTCCGATCGATACGGCTTATGTCGACGCCAATTACAAGGAAAGCCAGTTCGAGGATATTCGCATCGGCCAGCCGGTCGAACTCACCTCCGACTATTATGGTGGCGACGTCGTCTTTCATGGCAAGGTCGTCGGCATTGCCGGCGGCACCGGCGCGGCCTTCTCGCTGATCCCCGCACAAAATGCGACGGGCAACTGGGTGAAGGTGGTGCAGCGCCTGCCGGTGCGCATCGCGCTCGACTCCAAGGAGCTGAAGGCGCATCCACTGCGCGTCGGGCTGTCGATGGAAGCCACGATCGACACGCGCGGGAATTGAAGGGATGGCCAGCGCCGCCCTGTCTGCCGGAGCATCCAGCGAACCCGCACCGCTGAGCGGCGTCAAGCTGTTCGCGGCGGCCTTCGCGCTCGCACTCGCCAATTTCGTCGTCGTGCTCGACATGACGATCGCCAATGTGTCGGTGCCGCATATCGCCGGCGGCCTTGCCGTGTCGCCGACGCAAGGGACCTGGGTGATCACCAGCTATGCGGTCGCCGATGCGATCAGCGTGCCGCTGACCGGCTGGCTCGCGATGCGTTTCGGAACGGTGCGCTGGTTTCTCTATTCGATCCTCGGCTTCGGGCTTTTCTCCTTCCTTTGCGGAATTTCGCAGACGCTCGACGCGCTGATCGCCTTTCGCATTCTGCAGGGGCTGTCAGGGGGACCGTTGATGCCGCTGTCGCAAATCCTGCTGTTGCGTATCTTTCCCAAGGAAAAGGCGGGCGTCGGCCTTGCGATCTGGGCGATGACGACGACCACGGCGCCGATTCTCGGTCCAATTCTAGGCGGCACGATCAGCGATAACTGGAGCTGGCCGTGGATATTCTTCATCAACCTGCCGGTGGTCGCGCTCTGCGCCTTTGGCGTCGGTAGTCTGCTTGGCAAGTTCGAGACGAAGCGTGAGAAGGCGCGGATCGACGTCGTCGGGCTGGTGCTTCTCGTCCTGTCGGTCGGGGCGTTCCAGCTGATGCTCGATACCGGGCGCGAACATGACTGGTTCGAATCGACGTGGATTGTGATGCTCGCGGTCATTTCGGTCATCGGTTTCGCCGCCTTCGTGATCTGGGAACTGACCGACGCCAATCCGGTCGTCGACCTGCGCGTCTTCCGCTTTCGCGGTTTCACCTTTTCCACCGTCGCCATATCGCTGGGCTTTGGCGCCTTTTTCTCGCAGGTCGTGCTGACGCCTTTATGGCTGCAGCAGGTCGCAGGCTATACGGCGACCGAGACGGGCTATGTCGTCGCGTGGATCGGCGTGTTCGCGGTGCTGCTGTCGCCGGTCGCGGCGGGATTGATCGGCAAGATCGACATTCGCATCTCCATCTGCACCGCGCTTTTGTGGATGGCCTTCGTCTCGATGCTGCGCGCCAGCTGGAATGCCGACGTCGATTATTGGACGCTGGCGCTGCCGCATTTGCTGCAGGGCTTCGGCATGCCTTTCTTCTTCGTCGGGCTGACCGCGCTTGCGCTCTCCAGCGTTCCCGCCAAGGATCAGACGTCGGCGGCGGGCTTGATGAGCTTTTTGCGGACACTCAGCGGCGCGATGGGCACTGCGGTTGCGACGACGGCGTGGGATGTCGAAAGCCGCGTCGCGCGGTCGGAACTTGTTTCGGGCATGAACGATACCGGCGGCACGATGGACATGCTTCAGCGTGCCGGGATGACGCTCGAACAAGCGCGCGCCGCAATCGAACGACTGGTCGAGGTGCAGGCTTCGACGCTTGGGGTGCTGCACCTGTTTCTGGCCTCGGGCGTGGTGTTTGTTCTCGCTGCGACCGCGGTATGGTTCGCGCCGCTACCCAAAAAAGTATCGATGGGCGCCTCACACTAGGGGGGCTTCGAAACAAGCGTGGCACACCCCTTGGGTTGTGCGTCGCAACATGCTAGGCGCGCGCCCATGCTGACGATCAACGGAATCACTGTACGCCTTGGCGGGCGCGCCATCCTCGAACGCGCCACGGCGAGCCTGCCGGCGAAAAGCCGCGTCGGGCTGATCGGGCGCAACGGCGCGGGCAAATCGACGCTGATGAAAGTGATGATTGGCCAGCTCGAGCCCGACGAAGGCAGCATCGACATGCCGCGCCGCACCCGCGTCGGCTATATCGCGCAGGAAGCGCCCAGCGGGACATCGACGCCGTTTGATACGGTGCTTGCCGCCGATACCGAACGCGCCGAACTGCTCGTCGCGTCGGAAACCGAACAGGATCCCGACAAGCTTGGCGATATTCACGAGCGGCTGATCGCGATCGACGCCTATACCGCGCCGGCGCGCGCGGCGCGCATCCTGATCGGGCTGGGGTTCGATGAGGATATGCAGGGGCGGCCGCTCGACAGCTTTTCGGGCGGTTGGAAGATGCGCGTCGCGCTCGCGGCGCTGCTCTTCTCCGAACCCGATTTGCTGCTGCTCGACGAACCGTCGAACCACCTCGATCTTGAAGCGACCCTGTGGCTCGAAAATTTCCTGCGCGCCTATCCGGGCCAGCTGGTGGTGATCAGTCACGAGCGCGACCTGCTCAACAATGTCGTCGACAATATCCTCCACCTCGAAGGTGGTAAGGTGATGCTCTACGCGGGCGGCTATGATGCGTTCGAGCGTCAGCGCGCCGAACGCGCGGCGCAGCTCGCGGCGGCAAAGGCATCGCAGGATGCGCAGCGTGCCAAGCTGCAGGACTATGTTGCGCGGAACAGTGCGCGCGCGTCGACCGCGAAGCAGGCGCAATCTCGCGCCAAAATGCTGGCGAGAATGCAGCCGATCGCGGCGCTTGCGGAGGACCAGACGCTGGCCTTCGATTTCCCGAGCCCGGACGAATTGAAGCCGCCGTTGATCACCCTCGATCTGGCGAGCGTCGGCTATGCAGACAAGCCGGTGCTCCAGCGGCTCAACCTGCGGATCGATCCAGACGACCGGATCGCGCTGCTCGGGCGTAACGGCAATGGCAAGACTACGCTCGCGCGGCTGCTCGCGGCGCAGCTCAGCCCCATGGCGGGCGCGATGGCGGCGTCGGGCAAGATGCGCGTCGGCTATTTCACCCAATATCAGGTCGAGGAACTCGACGGCAGCGACACTCCGCTCGCGCATATGACGCGGGTGATGGAGGGCAAGACGCAGGGCGCGGTGCGCGCCCAGCTCGGGCGTTTCGGCTTTTCGGGCAATCGCGCGACGACCCAAGTCGCCAAAATGTCGGGCGGTGAAAAGGCACGTCTCGCGTTGGCGTTGATCACCCGCGAGGCGCCGCACCTGCTGATCCTCGACGAACCGACCAACCACTTGGATGTCGATGCGCGTGAGGCGCTGGTGCAGGCGCTCAACGGCTTTGAAGGCGCGGTGGTGCTTGTCAGCCATGATCGCCATATGCTCGAACTCACCGCCGACCGGCTGGTACTCGTCGATGACGGCACCGCGCGCGAATATGACGGCAGCATGGACGATTATGTCGACATGATCCTCGGCAAGGGGCCGGCGAAGGAAAAAATGTCGAAGGCCGACAAGAAGGAAGACCGCAAGGCCGCCGCTGCCGCGCGCGAAGCCGCGGCGAAGGTCAAGAAAGAGGTTTCGGACGCCGAGGCCGATCTCGCCAAATATGAGGTTGTCCTCTCTGCCATCGACCGCGCGATGTTCGATCCGCAGGGCGCGGCGAACGAATATAAGGGCCTGACGATGAGCGAGCTGTCGCAGCGTCGCGGCAAGATCGTCGCGGCGCAGGAAACTGCCGAAGCGCGCTGGGTGACGGCGAGCGAAGCGCTGGAGGCGTTTGAGGCGGCGACCGCCTGACCTTCCTCGTCGCCCCCGCGCAGGCGGGGCTGCTGGAGTTTGTACGCCGCCCAGGATAACAAGGCCGACAACGGCCTCTGCCTACGCGGGGGCGACGCGTATGCGAGGGAAACGCCGCTCGCAGATTGACTCGCACCCCTCATTCCATCATATTAGTTTCAATTGAAACTAGATGGGAATGCGATCATGGCCGACCTCTTCGAAAATCCGCTGGGCCTCGACGGCTTTGAATTCGTCGAATTCTCGGCACCCGAAAAGGGGATACTCGAACCGGTATTTCAGGCGATGGGCTTCACCCAGATCGCGCATCATCGGTCAAAGGACGTCCAGTTGTGGCGTCAGGGCGGCATCAACCTGATCGCTAATTATGAACCCAAGTCGCCTGCAGCTTACTTCGCCGCAGAGCATGGTCCGTCGGCGTGCGGCATGGGCTGGCGCGTGCGCGACGCGGCCAAGGCGTATGCCGAGGCGATCGCGCGGGGGGCCGAACCGGTCGAGGTCAAAACCGGCCCGATGGAACTGCGTCTGCCCGCGATCCGCGGCATCGGCGGGTCGATCATCTATCTGACCGACCGGTACGGCGACGAACTTAGCCTCTATGACATCGACTTCGTTTATGAAGAGGGCGTCGATCGCCACCCGGTCGGCGCCGGGATGCAGCTGATCGATCATCTGACTCACAATGTCTATGGCGGCCGGATGGCGCATTGGGCGGCTTTCTATGAGCGCATCGCGGGTTTCCGCGAAATCCGCTACTTCGATATCAAGGGCGAATATACGGGCCTGACGTCCAAGGCGATGACCGCCCCCGATGGCAAGATCCGCATTCCACTGAACGAAGAGGGCGCGGGTGGCGGTGGTCAGATCGAGGAATATCTGCGCGCCTATAATGGCGAGGGCATCCAGCACATCGCATTCAGCTGCGACGATCTTTATGCTGCGTGGGACAAGCTGAAAGAGCTGGGCAATCCGTTCGCGCCTGCGCCGCCGGCGACATATTATGAAATGCTCGAAGAGCGCTTACCCGGCCATGGCGAGTCGGTCGAGGGATTGCAGTCGCGCGGCATCCTGCTCGACGGGTCGACGACCGAAGGCGACCCGCGCCTGCTGCTCCAGATTTTCGGCCAGACCGTGATCGGCCCGGTCTTCTTCGAATTTATCCAGCGCAAGAAGGATGAAGGCTTCGGCGAGGGCAATTTTACGGCGCTGTTCAAATCGATGGAAATGGACCAGATTCGCCGCGGCGCGCTCGAGGTCAAAGAAGAAGCTTGATCGCTCCCCCGTGGAGCAGTTTCAGCACGAACGGAGTTGGGGTAAATGACCAGTCAATCGCCCATTAAACTCGGCGGCGTCCACCACGCCGCCTATCGCTGCAAGGATGCGAAGGAGACGGTCGAGTGGTATGAGCGTATGCTGGGCATGACCTACACCACCGCCTTTGCCGAGGATCATGTGCCGTCGACCGGCGAATATGATCCGTATATGCATGTCTTTCTCGACGCGGGGAACGGCAATATCCTGGCGTTTTTCGAGCTACCCAACCAACCCGATATGGGGCGCGACACCAATACGCCGGCATGGGTCCAGCATCTGGCGTTCAAGGTCGGCAGTTTCGATGAACTGGTTGCGGCAAAAGCGCATCTGGAGGCGAGCGGCGTCGATGTGCTCGGCCCCACGCACCATGGCATTTTCAAGTCGATCTATTTCTTCGACCCCAACGGTCATCGCGTCGAACTGGCGTGCGATATCGGCACGGCTGAGCAATATGCCGAATTGCGCCGCGTCGCACCGTTGATGCTCGACGAATGGAGCCGGACGAAAAAGGCGCCGCGCCACGCCGACTGGCTGCACACCGCGGCGAACGAATAGGCTTGTGTTCCCCGGCTTTCGCCGGGGACCAACGCTCAATGCCGGAAGTGGCGCATTCCGGTGAACGCCATCGCGAGGCCGGCCTCGTTCGCGGCCGCAATCACCTCATCGTCGCGGATCGAGCCGCCGGGCTGAATGACGCAGGTGGCACCCGCCTCGACCGCCGCCAGCAGGCCGTCGGCGAAGGGGAAAAAGGCGTCGCTGGCGACCGCGCTGCCGACGGTGCGCGGGGCTGCCCAGCCGTGTGTTTCGGCGGCTTCGCGCGCCTTGATCGCGGCGATGCGCGCGCTGTCGCGGCGGTTCATCTGGCCCGCGCCGATACCCGCGGTCGAACCGCCCTTGGCATAGACGATCGCGTTCGACTTCACATGCTTGGCGATCGTCCATGCGAAGAGCGCATCGGTCAGCTCTTCTTCGGTCGGGGCGCGGTCGGTGACGACTTTCAGATCGTCGCGCGTAATGTGACCATCGTCACGGCTCTGCGCGAGCCAGCCGCCCGCGATCGTCTTCATCATCAGGCCGCCGCGCGCCGGATCGGGAAGCTCGCCGGTGAGCAGCAGGCGGAGATTCTTTTTCTTCGCGAAGACCGCGCGGGCGTCGGCATCGGCGTCGGGTGCGCAGACGACTTCGGTGAAAATACCGCTGATCGCTTCGGCGGTCGGGCCGTCGAGCGGGCGGTTGACCGCGATGATGCCGCCGAACGCCGACACATCGTCGCACTTCAGCGCCGCGTCATAGGCTTCGGCGATCGTCGCGCCGCTCGCGACTCCGCACGGGTTGGCGTGCTTGACGATGACGCAGGTCGGGCCAGCATCGCGGAATTCGGCGACCAGCTCGAGCGCCGCATCGGCGTCGTTGATATTATTATAGCTGAGTTCCTTGCCCTGCACCTGCTGCGCCTGCGCGATGCCGCGCGATGCGGGGCCGGCGGGAAGGTAGAGCGCGGCCTTCTGGTGCGGGTTCTCTCCGTAGCGCAGTTCGGTCTGAAGCTTGGCGGTGAGCGGCAACGTGTCGGGGAACAGCTTGCCCTGATCGGCGAAGGCGAACCAGCTGGCGATCATCCCGTCATAGGTCGCGGTGTGCGCGAAGGCGGTGGCAGCGAGGCGCTTGCGCAAGCCGAGGGTGGTGGCGCCATTGTTGGCGTCCATCTCGGCGATCACTGCGGCATAATCCTCGGGTTCGGTGACGATGTTCACAAAGGCATGATTTTTCGCCGACGAGCGCACCATCGCGGGGCCGCCGATGTCGATATTTTCGATGATCTCGTCGCGCGCCGCGCCCTTCGCGACCGTCGCCGCAAATGGGTAGAGGTTGACGACGACCAGATCGATCGCGCCGATGCCATGTTCTTCCATCGATGCGACATGCGCGGCATCGTCGCGCACCGCGAGAATGCCGCCATGAACCGTCGGGTGCAGCGTCTTGACGCGGCCGTCCATCATCTCGGGAAAGCCGGTGAGGTCGGCGACATCGAGGACATTGTGGCCCGCCTCGCGCAGCGCCTTTGCAGTGCCGCCGGTCGAAACCAGCTCGACGCCGTGGCGGACGAGCGCGGCGGCGAGGTCGGCGAGACCCGCCTTGTCGCTGACGGACAGAAGCGCGCGGCGGACGGGAACGAGATCGGTCATGGAAAGGGGCTTTGCTTATGGCGTGGAAAGACGCAGCCCCCCTAGGCGCGCCGCGGCTTCAGGGCAAGGCGTGAGCGGTACGGCCGAGCCCAGAAAGCCGTTCATGCGGCGCCGCGGAAACGCGGACAGGGGAAAGAGCAAAGCAAAGAGAGGTTTCGCGCAGAGGTGCAGAAGACACAGAGCGATTGAATGGCAACGAAGCCACCAAAGCCCTTCTCCGTGCGCCCCTGCGCGAATAATTTCCTGTGCCGTTACAGCCCCAGTGCCGCAGCAATCCGGTCCCAGCCGACCAGCTTGAAATTCTGCGCCTTGGGTGCGTTGTCGCCGTCCTGCGCGATGAAGAGTCCGCCGGCATAGTCGCCACCGAAATTGCCCGCGGCAGCAGCGATCCCGTCGGTCTCGCTCGTCGCGCCGAACGTCCCGGCAGCGACCGCGAAGCGTCCGATATAATCGACCCCGGGCAGGCGGAAGACGGCGAACGCATTATCGCCCTGGCTCGATGCGATCAGGTAACGCTGTCCCTTGTGGTCGATCGTCGCGAGGCCTTCGACATCGGCGACGAGGCGTTGGTTGTCGACCGGCGCGACCAGACGCGCGGTGGTCCCGTTGCCCTCACGCTTCAACTGCCAGACGCCGGCATCTTCCTCGCCGACATAAAGCGTGTCGCCGTCGAAGACACAGCCTTCGGACTGGGTCGGGATCTTATATTCCCACTGAACGGAAAAGGAGGGTGCAGCGCCGGCGGCAACGGTCAGCGTCCCGACGCGCACCGTGCCGTCCTTGACGATCAGTGCCGCAGTCAGCGGCGCGCCGGGCGCGGTCTGGGCCAGGCACAGACCATAGGCTTCGCCAGCGCCCGCAGGCGCGCGGCCGATCGCGGTGAGTGCGGGTTTAGCGCCGTCGAGGCGGAAGACCGCGAGATGGGCATTCACGCCATCGTTACGGTCGCTGGCGACGATGATGTCGCCCATTACGTCGACATTGTTGACCAGTCCGCCCTTGATGAACGCCAGATCCTTGCCGGCGAGATCATAAACGTGGAGGCCCGCCTTTTTGTCGGTCGCGATCACCAGTGCGCGGCCCGGATTGGCTGGGTCGATCCAGATCGCCGGATCGTCGGCAGCATCGGCGCGGCTGGTTCCGACGGGCGCAGTCTCGCCGCTCGCCGTAACCGGCGCCGGGGGCAGGCCGTGGATCACCGGTTCACTCGCAGCGCAGCCGGCGAGCACGGCGGTAAGTGCCGCGGCGGTACACAGATTTGATGTTCGCTTCATCACTATCCCCTGTATCTATTTGCCCGATGCTACGCAGCGTCCGCCATCGGGACCGATATCGCCCGAACATGTGCGCGCAGCCAGTGTCGGGTCGGTGATTTCGCTCAGACGGTTGCCGGCGGCGGTCCGTTCAAGGTCGAAGCCGTCGTAAAGCTTGCCAGATGCAGTGAAGGTGCGGAATTTCAGCCGCTTCGGATCGACGTCGACGATCTGGTAGAGTTCGGTGGCCTCGGCGATCTTGTCGGGCTGGTTCGGTGCTCGATCGTTGAGCCGGTACATTTTCGATCCGGTCACCGACACAAGATAGACCGGCCCCTGTATCGCGCCGCCCGCGCGCGCCTTTGCACCCGCTTCGCGGCCGGATTCGGCGGTCAGGCGACTGTAGCAATGATCGTGCCCCTGCAGCACCAGATCGACCTTGCGCTTTTCGAACACCGGCTTCCACGCCGCCTTGATTTCCTTGGTGTCGTTCGGGCGGGCGCAGGTGAAGACCGGCTGATGGAACAGCACCACGTTCCAGTTCGCTTTGCTCGACGCGAGGGTTTGGTCGAGCCACTTGGTCTGCGCCTCCATCGACCCGAGGTCGATCGCCGCAGTACCGTCAAGTACGATGAAGCGCACACCCTGATAGTCGGTAAAATAGGTCGTCGCCTCGACCGGCTTCGCGCCATTGGCGGGTAGCGCGAACTGGGCCGGCCAATAGGGGCCGAGCCTGCGGCTTTCGATGCCGTCGGGTTTCAGTACATCGACATATTCGTGGTTTCCGGTCGCGGGAACTTGCGGGACGATTGCATAATTATAGCCGCCGGCCTGATTCCATTCGCCCCATTCATCATCATGATCGAGGTCGTCGCGCTGGCTGACAAGGTCACCGGCATGGACGACTAGGCGAATGTCGCCGTTGGCGTGAAAGGCTTGGCGGATCACGCGGCTGGCATAGGTGAGGATGCCGTTCTGGATGTCACCGAGATAGAGGAAGCGGAAGGGCTTCGCTTCGGCGGCCGCCGTGCGGAACTGATACCATTCGCTCCAGCCCGCGGCCCCCTTCACCCGGTAGGTGTATACCGTGTCGGGCGCGAGATCGGTGAAACGGATCTGGTGATAGAGGGCGCGGCCATAGCTGCTGTCGACCGGCATCGCCTTGCCACTGACGAGCATGGCCTTTTCCTCAAGCGTGGGCCCGTCGACCGACACCGCGATCTGGGCCTGGGACTCGGTCTGTGCGGTGTCGGTACGATAGGCCACTGCCATCTCGCGCGCCGGGTCGGCGCCGGGCGTGAGTACGATGCGGTCGGCAAGGTTTTTGGGTGCATAGGGAAGCCCCGCAGAGCGAGGGATGGGCGCGCCATCCTCCGTCTGCGTCATGATAGGAAAACCCGTCGTCGCCGGTTCTTCGGCAGCGGCCGGCGCGGCCGAAAACATCGTCGCCGCGAGCAGCGACAGACCGAACATACGCTTAGTCGTCATCATCTATCCTTCCCTGCCTGGTCGTCAGAAGCTGGCGGAAACGCCGAACTTCGCGGTCCAGCTGTATTTTTCATACTGCAGGATGCGCTTGGCGCCTTCGAAGTTTTGATAAGCGAAATAGGGCGCGTCGGTGACGTTCACCCATTCGGCGAACAGGCGGACGCCCTTCGTGACGCGGAGTTTCGCCGACAGGTCGAGCTGGAAATGCTGGTCGACATAGCGGTCCTGATCCGCGGTGCTGCCCAGTTCATCGAGATACTTGTCGCGATAGGTGCCCGCGGCGCGCAGCGAGAGTGGGCCCTTTTCATAACCGAGCGCGACGTTGAAGGTATGCTTAGCCGACGACATCAGCGGGATCGGTCGCGGATCGGCGATGTCGCCTTTATTGAACACCGTGCCTTGCGCGTCCGTGTAGGTGTAGTTGGCGTTGAGCAGAAGGCCATCGAAAGGCGAGGGCAGGAAGGAGAAGGACTGGTTGTAGGACAGTTCCAGACCCTTTATCTTGCCCTTGTCGCCGTTGATATATGTCGTAAGCTCGTCATACGCGACGCCATAGATGTTGCCCGGCGTGGTGATCCGCTGCTCGACGATGAAATTATTCACCGATTTCCAGAAGACGCCGGCGCTCAGCGCCGAATTTTTCCCGAAATACCATTCGGCCGAAGCGTCGATGTTCCAAGCACGGTACGGCTTCAGGTTCGGGTTGCCGAAGGTCGCTTCACCATCCTCGTTGACGTCGAAACGCGGTGCGAGATTGGATAGTTTTGGGCGAACAAGGCTCTTGTAGCCGGCCAGACGCAGGACAAGGTCATTCGCCGGTTCGTAACGGATGGTGAGGCTGGGCAACCAGTCGGTATAGCTGCGCTTGAACTGGTTGGGGGTGACGATGACCGTATCTTCGGTAAGCGTTACGCCCTCATACACATCGTCTTCAAGGAAAAGCTGGGTCAGCTTCGCCCGAATGTCGTTGCGGGTCCGTTCCATGCGGAGGCCGCCGATGACGCGAACCTGATCGGTTTCCCACCGTCCGAGCAGATAGCCGGCCAGGACGTCTTCATCGACCGAATAGTCCGACGAGTTCGAATTGATGTCGGTGTCTACCTGGTTCAGTTCGAAATTGGCGCGGTTGTCGTTGAAGAATTTTGTCGGGGCGAGCTGGCTCGGCAGGGGGCCGAGGTTCTGGATGCGATAGGTCTGGCCGCCGACGACGTCGGCCAGCGTATAGTCGCCGTCATACCCGTCGAACACTAGCGCATCGAGGTTATAGGATTTTTCGCGCCAGCGCGATTTGACGCCCGCCTGAACCGTGAAGGTCCCGTTGCTAAGTGCGAATTCGCGGGCGAGGTCCGCTCGTGCGCTCCATTCCGTGTCCTTTGAATCGGACGGTGCGGTCAGTTCCAGTTCGTTGAATCCATATTCGGACGGGTCGTTGAACAAGTCGGTATCGCCCGACACGGTGAAGATCGGTCGGCGCGGATCGCCATAGTCGAAGTTCACATCAACCCCGTCGCCGTCGAAGCGGGCGCGGAAACGCGTGGGATCGACCGAGGCGTTTTCGCGTTCGGTGGCCTCCGACCACGATCCCGAATAGGTTAGTTTCCACGGACCTGTTTCGGTTTCGCCGCCGACCGTGATCGACTTGATGCGCTGCTCCTCGGCGCGGTCCTTCATGCGGCGGCGCACTTCGATGCGGCCGTCCGCGTCGGTGAAGAAGGCCGATGTCGCGCTGCTCTTGGCCGCGACCGGCGGTTCGTCCATGATCAGGATCACGTCGCCCCGATATTCATGGTCCGAAAATTTGTTGTAGATGCCGCGTGCGTACAGCTTGGTGCTGTCGCCGGCCCGGAAATCGAGGCTGAGCGAGGCGCCGAAGCGTTCGCGTTCGACGTCATAGTCGCGATATTGCAGTTCCTGGGCATAGGCGATGCCGTCATCGCTGATGGCCCAGTCGGCACCCTCGATATTGTCGGTTTCGAACTTGCGCTTGTAGTAGCTGATGCCGCCCGCGATGCCGAAATTGTCGGAAACGCGGGTCGAGAAGTCGAGGCTGCCCTTCGGCGTCAGGGCATCGGCATAATTGTTGTAGCTGCCCTCCAGCTTGACCGAGAGTAGGTCCTTCTTGCGGTCGAAGGCGCTGGTGGTGTTGATCTCGATCGACGCGCCGAGCGTGTCGGCGTCCATGTCGGGGGTCAGCGATTTCTTGACCTCGATCGATTCGATCAGTTCGGCGGCGACGACGTCGAGTGCGACCGAGCGGACGTCGCTTTCTGGGGCGGGAATGCGTGTGCCGTTGATTGATGCGGCGTTCAGCTCGGGATCGAGACCGCGCACCGAGACGAAGCGGCCTTCGCCTTGATCGTTCAGGATGTTCACGCCGGGCAGGCGGCGCAGCGATTCGGCGACGTTCTGGTCGGGGAATTGGCCGATGCCGTCGCGGGTCAGGACGCTTTCGACGCCGTCGGCGGCGCGCTGGCGCGACAGGCTGCTGGCGAGGTTCGCCGCCTGACCGATGACGAGGATCGAGCCGTCGGTGCCGAGGACGACATTGGCGGTGACGTTGCCCGATTCGGGAACGGTGACCGACTGCGTCGTCGGCTCGGCGCCGCTGTAGCGAGCTTCGAGCGTATAGGTGCCGGCCGGAACGTCGGTGAAGCGGAAGCTGCCGTCGCGGCTCGATTCGGCGACGCGGCCGAGTTCGGCGATGCGCAGTTCGGTGCTCTGCAGCGCGCGGGTGTTGGTGGCGTCGGTCACGGTGCCGACGATGTCGGACGCCCAGGCGACGGTCGGGAGCGCGGCCGCCAGCGAAAGGCAGGTACCGATCAGGATGCGCGAACGGACGGTGTGAAGCTTGTGCATAATATCCCCCGAGGAGTGCGAGAAGGTCGCCCGCGCCTGTTGGCTACCGGCGGTCGAGGGGGCCAGTGACAGCGCTCTATGACCGCTGTGTTACGCAGCTGTCACAGTACTGACACAGAAGAAACGGGGTGTCGGGCAAGCGGTAGGGATTGCGGGCAAAGTGGCGGATCAGGAAATTTTGCGGATCCGGCCGGTCAGCCGATATGTTTGAAGATCCAGCCGATGCTGGCGCCGCCCGCGGGCGCGGTGCCGGTGACGACCAGCTGTTCGGTCGGGTGCGGGCGGCCGTCGCCGTCAACCCACAGGCTGTCCTCGACTTCCAGCACGCCGTCGGACGTGCGGAATTGCCACAATGGTCCGCCGTTGATGCGGAGCAGTGCGCCGAGCCGGTCGGCGGTCAGGCTGGCCGACATATTGGCGCCGAGGTGAAAGCGCAGGGCAAAACCCTTGTCGCCTTTGCGCCGGCTGCGCGGCGCGGGGAGCAGCAAATCTTCGCCGCGAAGCTCGCGCCCGTTGGGCGAGAGGATCAGCAGGCGGCGGTGGATCAGGCCATGGCGGCGGGCATAGCCGTCGTGGCTCATCTCGAGCCGGCTGCCCTGCGGCGTCTCGCGGCGGTCGAGTTCGACCTCGGTCACGCCCTTGCCGAGCGACCCGTTGGGCAGGATTGCCGTCGAATTGGTATCGGCGAGGATCAGCGTCGAATGGGCCGCGGTGGTTCTGAGGCCGCGTGCGAGGTCAGCGGGGATCGTCGCGCCGGTCAGTGCCGCGCCGCCGCAGTTGACGACGATGCGTTCGTCTCCATCACTGAGTTCGAAGGCAAGGGTCGAAGCGCAGCCCGCCTCGGTCACACGGGCGATCGGGGGCGGAGCGGCATCGGCGAGCAGCACGACCTTGCCCGCGACCAGCCGCTGATAGCCCCAGTCGCGGGCCTGTTTGAGCGGGCGGGTGCGGATGCCGCTGGCGCGGACGATGGCCTGAATGTCGGCGGCTGCGGTCGCGCCGCTGCCCTGCCAATTGCCCATGCCGCCATCGCTATGGACGAGGCCGAGCAGCGCCGGGACCGCGCGTGTCAGCACTTCCTGGACGAAGGGCGGAACATCCATGCGGCGCATGTCATAGACTTGCGCGAGCATCGACAGCGCCATGATTGCATCAAGCTGGGCCTGCGGCGAGCGCGAGATATTGCCGCCGTCGGCGTAGAAGCTGGTTTCGAGGACCTTTCGAAGGCCCGCTTCGCCGAAAATCTGCCGCGGCTCGCCGCCCGGCATCAGCAGCGACGCGGCGACAATCCCGACCCATGCGACCATCTGGCCGGTGCCGGGGCGCGTCTTGTCGGCGACGCGGTCGAGGTGGCGCGCTGCGCGAGCGAGATGATTGAGAACCGCCGAGCGATAGATGAGGTCGCTCGACGACAGGATCAGCGGCGCGTGCGCCGCCCAGAACAGGATCCGCCACGCGCTATTGTCGGCCTTCCACGCAGGTTCGCCCACCGTTTCGCCGTGGGTCGCCAGCCAGTGACGCACCACGGCTTCGGCGATCGGCACGCCGTCGGCGCGGGTGCCGGTCGCGGCCAGATCGCGCAGCCATGCAAAGCTGTGGAGATAGTCGGCGAAGGCTGGCGGAACGTCGAGGGCCGCGAAATCGAGATCGCCCAGCGAGAGTTTGAGCCCGCGATGGAGGAAATGACCGGCGCGGATCGCGGTGCCGGCGCGGGCGTCGCCCGGAACCGGGTCGGTCGGCACGCCGAGCAGTTTCAGCGGGAAGCGGCCCTTCAGGCGCAGCGCGTGGAGCGGGGTGCGCCAGGTCAGCCGGGTGATATGATTGGCGATCCGGTCGCCGAGGGTCAGGCCCCTGTCGGCGGGCAGGCGAATCAGGCGCTTGCCGGGCTCGATCACGTCATCGAGGACGTCGGCAGCGGCGGTACCCGGATCATTGTCGGTTGGGGCCGTCACCGGTTTTGCCATGCTCAGGCGCCGCGCAGCCGTCGGATATTGTCGGCATAAGCGTCGGGGCCGCCCTTGAAGGTCGCGGTGCCGGCGACCAGCACGTCGGCGCCCGCGGCGATCGCCAGCGGCGCGGTCGCGGCGTCGATGCCGCCATCGACCTCCAGCCTGATATCGCGGCCGGTCTTGTCGATCATCTTCCTGACCGCCTCGATCTTGCGCAACTGGCTCGAAATAAAGCTCTGACCGCCGAAGCCGGGGTTGACGCTCATGATCAGCACCAGGTCGATATCGTCGATCAGATAGTCGAGCATCTTCGCCGGAGTCGCGGGGTTCAGCGACACGCCCGCCTGCTTGCCCAGCGATTTGATGTGCTGAACGGTGCGGTGGATGTGGGGGCCGGCCTCCGGGTGGACGGTGATGATGTCGGCGCCCGCCGCGGCAAAGGCGTCGAGGAAGTGATCGACCGGCGAGATCATCAGATGGACATCGAAGGGCAGCGTCGAGTGCGGACGCAGCGCCTTTACAACCGCCGGGCCGATCGTCAGATTGGGGACATAATGGCCGTCCATGACGTCGATATGGACCCAGTCGGCGCCCGCGGTTTCGATCGCGCGCACTTCCTCGCCCAGCCGCGCGAAGTCGGCGCTGAGGATGGATGGGGCGATGCGGACGGGGGCGGGATGGGCGGTCATGGAATCGGCCTTAACCATCAAGCCCGTGAGGGGCAAGCGGGGCCGCGCATGGCAGCGATATTAGGCCCCGTTCGGGCGCCGGTCGGCGGCGTGGAGCGTTGATCTAGCGCCAGCGCCAGCCGCCCTCGGTTCTGGCGCGATAGATCGGCATCGGGGCGAGCGCCGCCAGCACCACAGCGATGGTCATCGCGACGGGCCGACCCTGCAGCAGGACGGCCAGCCCGGCAATCATCGCAATATGAAGCAACAGGAACAGCCAGCCCTGCCAGACGATGGGCAGGCCGGTGCCGTAACCATGACGTTTGGCGCGGAACCATGGGCCCTTTTGTGTGATGAGGTGCAGCATGATCAGTCTTTATCTTTGGATGGACGGCCGCGTTTGGCGGGAACCGGGGGCTTCACCTGAACGCCGCGCCGCGCCAGTGCCTCACGCAGCAACACCTCGATCTCGGCATTGGCGCTGCGCAATTCGGCCGCCGCCATTCGCTCGATCGCCGCATAGAGCGCAGGATCGAGGCGAAGGGCGAAGGCTTTTCTGGCGGATGCGGACATGATGGCCGCGTCAATAGAGCGAGCCGGCGTTGACGACGGGCTGGGTGTCGCGTTCGCCGCACAGCACGACCATCAGGTTCGAGACCATCGCCGCCTTGCGTTCGTCGTCGAGGTCGACGACGCCCTTTTCGGACAATTGGATGAGCGCCATTTCGACCATCGTCACCGCCCCTTCGACCAGTTTCTTGCGTGCCGCGATCACGGCTTCGGCCTGTTGGCGGCGGAGCATCGCCCCGGCGATTTCCTGCGCATAGGCGAGGTGGGTCAGGCCGCATTCGTCGACCGTGATCCCCGCGACGCTCAGCCGTTCGATCAGCGCCTTGCGCAGCTCGACGCCGACTTCGTCATGATTGCCGCGCAGCGTGACTTCCTGATGCTCGATATCGTCATAGGGATAGCGCGAGCCGATCGAGCGCACGGCAGCTTCGATCTGCGCCATGACGAATTCCTTGTAATCATCGACGTCGAACAGGGCCTGC
>Ga0307414_10000239_pt1 | contig 34941 bp, 29 predicted proteins | sample DK1Ometagenome_FD_203804 | JGI IMG/M metagenome (GOLD analysis project Ga0307414, IMG submission 203804) | Maize rhizosphere microbial communities from greenhouse at UC Davis, California, United States - DK15-O-3 | ecosystem: Host-associated > Plants > Roots > Rhizosphere > Soil | place: USA... | reverse complement strand
GCGTCGCGCTCGACCTCGACGAAGTCGCGCAGGAGGCGTTGATGTTCGTGCGCGATGAGGTCGAGCGGCGGGCCATCCGGATTGCGACCGATTTTGCCAAAGATCTGCCCAAGGCGATGGGCGACCGCGTCCAGTTGCAGCAGGTGCTCGTCAATCTGATCGTCAACAGTGTGCAGGCGCTCGAGGCGCAAACGCAGGGCGAGCGCGAGATCAGTCTGGCGACGAGCCGCGACGTCGACGGCAAGATCGTCCTGACGCTCCGCGACACCGGACCGGGGATGGCGGAAGACCATATCGACCGCGTTTTCGAGGGATTCTTCACGACAAAAGACACTGGCATGGGGATCGGCCTCGCCATCTGCCAGTCAATCATCGCCGAGCATGGCGGATCGATTTCAGCGTCAAATCACCCTGAGGGTGGCGCACAATTCCGCTTCGCCATCCCGGCGCAAGGCGTCGACCGGTAACGGAAGACGGCCCGTGAGCCGCCTTCCGTCGCGCTTCCTATTTTGCCGCGAACGTCCGGCGCAGGAAATCGACCGCTTGCATCACGGCGCCGCGCGCGGCGGGCGTGGTCGCGATCGGATTCAGCATCATGAAATCATGGATCGTGCCGTTGTACCGCGTCGAGATGACCTTCACGCCCGCGGCTGCCAGCTTGCGGCCATAGGCTTCGCCCTCGTCGCGAAGCACATCATTTTCATCGACGATCAACAAGGCCGGGGGCAGGCCCTGCAATTCTTCGATCGACGCGTTGAGGGGTGAGGCGAGGCTATCGCCGCGGCGGCTGGTGTCGGGGAGATATTGGTCCCAATACCAAGCCATCGCCTTGGCGGTCAGCCAGGGGCCGTCGGCAAATTCGCGGTATGACGCGGTCGACATCGACGCGTCGGTGACCGGGTAGAAGAGCAATTGCGCGTCAAAGGCGGGGCCGCCGCGCGCCTTTGCCATTAACGTGACCGCCGCAGCCATATTGCCGCCGACGCTGTCGCCCGCGATCACGAGGCGCGCCGGATCGGCGCCGAACTCGGCCGGATGATCGGCGACATGGCGCGCGACCGCATAGGCCTGTTCGATGGCGTTCGGAAACTGGCTCTCGGGAGCGCGGTCATAGTCGACGAAGATCAGAACTGCATCGGCGCCGGCGGCAAGTTGACGGACCAACCGGTCGTGCGTCTGCTTATCGCCCAAGACCCACCCGCCGCCATGGATATAGATGATCGCGGGCAGGGGAACCGATGAACCCGCCGGCCGGACGATACGGATGCTGGTTGCGCCTGCCGGGCCGACCGAAACCATGCGGTCTTCGCTGTCGACCGCGGGCAGCTCGGGCGCGACCGATGTCTGGACTGCCGAGAGGACGTCGCGCGCGTCGGCGGGGGACAGAGTATAGATCGGCGGTCCGTCGGGCAGGCTATCGAGGAATGCCTGCGTTGCAGGTTCGAGCGGTGAAATGGGCGGCGTGGCTTTGACCATGGCTTGTTCCTTTCGAGAGCGAATGGGCTTTCGCCCGAACCGCTGGGTGCCAGTGCGGGAGGCGTCTCCGCTATTGTCCCGAGGCACGCGGCGCGTTGGCGAAAAATCGAGCCGGCCCTATGCTTTGGCAGAGGGTGGATGAGCCCCTTGCGCGCACGGCTGCATACTTTGGCCCAATAGGCCGCCGGGTCGCGATCCGGCATTTCCTTGAGGGCAGGATGTTCCAGCAAGGAGAATGACGATGTATCGTTCGGTTCGTACCGCCGCCCTCGCCGCGTTGATGATGTCGGGCGCCATTCCGGCGCAGGCAGCAGAAGATGAAGCCAAGCCCACGGTGATCCTCGTCCACGGCGCCTTCGCGGATTCCTCAGGCTGGAACGATGTGATCGCGACGCTCGAGAAGGGCGGCTATCCGGTCATTGCCGCCGCGAACCCGCTGCGCAGCGTCGCGGGCGATGCCGAAAGCGTCGCGGCGGTGGTACGCTCGGTCCCCGGCAAGGTCGTGCTGGTAGGGCACAGCTATGGCGGCGTCGTCATTACCGAGGCCGCCAAGGATAACCCCAACGTCAAGGCACTCGTCTATGTCGCAGGCTTCGTTCCGGAAACGGGCGAGTCCGCATTGACGCTTTCGGCGAAGTTTCCGGGCAGCACGCTTGGCGCGGCCCTGTTGCCGGTGAAGCTGCCGGGCGGCGGCACCGACCTCTACATTCAGCCCGGAAAATTCCACGACCAGTTCGCTGCCGATCTGCCAAAGCTGCAGACGGCGCTGATGGCTGCGACGCAGCGTCCGGTTACCCTGGAAGCGCTGAGCGAACTGCCGCGTTATGCGGCATGGAAGAGCCTGCCGAGCTATGTCATTTATGGCTCGGGCGATCGTAATATCCCCGCTGCGGCAATGCGTTTCATGGCCGAGCGTGCGCACTCGCGAAAAACCGTTGCTGTCGAAAATGGCTCGCACGCCCTGATGGTGTCGCATCCTGCCGAAGTTGCCGCCCTGATTGAAGATGCGGCAACATCGCCCTGACGATGAGCAATCCTTTGCAAGAAAGCATCCGAAAGGGCGGCAGGCGGCATAAGCGCGACGCGTCGATGCATCCCGCGCGCATCGAAGCACGATTTACCTTCTGTTGAAATTCGCACGCATGATCTTTTTTGCGTTGAAAATTTGGACGTCTGCTTCCCGCGCGATTTGCCCAACACCGGACAGTCAACGGGCCAATCTGAGCAGATACGTATCCGGCCAGCAATGGGCCTCAGCTGAGCCGTTGGCGTTGGCGGCTTCGAAAGCGGCTGTTCGCTACTAGATTCCGCTTGTTGCAACAGCTTGCAACTTGGTCCCCCGCATCGCGCTCGCTCAAAGGGGAAAGCGATCGGACCAAAGGCGCGATGCCGCAGCGCCGATCGCAACGTTCCTCCAACCTCAAGGTTCGATTGATGATCAACCCAAATTTCCATACCCGGCAGCGGCGCTCTCGCGCCATGCTCCTTGGCGCCACCGCCGGTCTTTCACTGAGCATCGCCAACCCCGCCGCCGCGCAATGTGTCGCACAGCCCGGTGGCACCGTGGTCTGTTCGGGGGCGAATGAAAATGGTCAGGCCGTCCAGTCGGGCGGCGGCTTCACCGTTACCACCACGCCCGACTTTTCGGTGGATAGTACGGCGACCGCGCTGAGCATTCGTGGCAGCGGGCCGATCGCTTATGATGACGCAAATGCGTCTTCGCTGACCGGGCGCGGCGGTGACGGCTTGTTGGTGGGTAAGGACGGCGGCGCCGGGATGGTATCGGTTCGCACCGACGGCGACATCAGCGGCAGCGATCGCGGTTTGTTGGTTAACAGCCAAAGCACGGGCGGCGTGCTGGTCGAAGCCGGCGGCACCGTGACCGGCACCTCGCGCGGTATTTCGGTTTTGACTTTCGCTGGCGCCGCCGGTGACGACATCGTCATTCGCTCGAACAACAGCTCCGGCGAGGTCGCCGTCGGCGCGGAAATCCGCGGCGGCAACGGGTCGATCCGCATCACCTCGACCGGGACGGCGACATCGAACGCAGTCAGCGGCTTCGGGCTCAGCGCATTCATCAGCACCCCCGGCGTCGGGCGCGACATCGTGATCGAGGCTAATGACATCGCGGGGATCGGTGGGGGCATCAACAGCACCAACCGCGGCACCGGATCGACCAGCATCACCGTCAACGGCACAGTGAATGTCGAGGGTCGGCAGGGTATCACCGCGACCAACCAAGTCGGCACGACCGACATGATCATCACCACAAACGGCAGCGTCACCAGCGGCGCGACGTCGATCACGGCCCTGAACAACGGTGCCGGCGACACGCTTGTCACCGCGCGCGAACAGCTGACCAGCAACAATGTCGATCCCGGCGCCAGCCCGCAGGCGGGCAATGGCATCAATGCGATCAATGGCGCGACCGCGCGGAACATCGCCGTGGCCGCGGCCGGGGTCGATGGCCGCGCTGGGGTGCTGATCCGCAACGGCGGCACCGGCGCCACATCGCTGACCGCGACCGGGCTGGTGCGCGGCCGCGAGGGGCGCGGCGTCGAAATCCTCTCCAGCTCGAACGCAGCGGCGATCAGCGCCGAACTGGCCGCCGTTACCGGCGCGACTGACGGCGTTATCATCACGGCACAGGGCAATGGTCCGGTCGATCTGTTGATCGTCGGCCCGGTCGTCGCGGGCGAAACTGGCGTGCGGGTCGAACTGGCGAGCAACGGCGTTGGCGATATCGATGTCTCGGTGAACGCTGTGACGGGAGGAACCAACGGCGTCATCCTGACCGCGCTCGGCGCGGGCGATATCGCGTTTGGCGCGACGGGGGCGCTGTCGGGCACCGACAGCACCGGCCTCCATATCTTCGGACGCGGCGCGATCGATGCCGATGTCATCGACGTGACCGGGATCAACGGCGTGCTCATGAGCACGTCGGGCAGCGAGGGGAGCATCAATTTCACCTCGACCGGCACGCTGACTGGCACCGCCGGCGACGGACTGTTCGTCTCCAGTTCCGGCGCGATCCGCATCGACGCGACGAGCAGCGCCGGCGTGCGCAACGGACTGACCATGAGCTTTGGCGGCGCGGGCGAGGCGGCGCTGATTTCGCGCGGCACCGCAACCGGCGGCGCCAGTGGCATACTTGCCACCACCGCCGATGGCGCGACCGGCGGCCTGTCGCTAGACGTCAACAATGCCTCGGGCGGCGATTATGGCGTGTCGATCCTGACGCGCGGCTTCGGAGGAGGCGGCGATGGCGGCGGCGAAGACGATGGCGGTGACGACAATGGCGGAGCCGTCGGCCGTATTGGCGCGGCCGGCAATCGTCTTGCCGCACTCGATGCCGCTGCAGGTGGCGGGACGACGCTGATTACCCGCGGAACGGTGGAAGGCGGCCTGGCCGCGATCGACGCGATCACCGAAAGCGGCGTCGCTTTCAACCTGACCAACACCGGTACGATCCGCAACCGCAGCGGCGCATCGGCGGATCTGGCCATCCAGGCGGTTGGCGGGCCGGTCGATATTCTCAACAACGGCGCGCTGCTCGGCACGATCCGGCTCGATGCCGGTATCGTGGCTCCCGAGCCGGAGCCTGAACCTGAGCCGGAACCGGAGGAGCCCCAGCGCGAACTGCGTGTCGCGGCACGCAGCGGCTTCGTCATCGCCGAAGTCCCCGATATCGAGGCGAGCCACCGCTTTACGAATGCGGGGACATGGAACAGCATCGGCGGGGTCAATGTCTTCGGCGGCGTCGATGACGTGCTGGTCAATGTCGCGGGCGGACGCCTGATCGGCGGCACCTCTGCAGCGGTGGCCGAGACGACCAGCTATTCGGGCCTCGAAACGCTGACCAACCAGAGCATCATCACGATGGTCGATGGCGGCATCGGCGACGTCGTCCAGACCAGCGGTGACGCCAGCTTTGGTGCGGGATCGCTCCTTGCGGTCGATGCGGGGGGCAGCGGTTCCGACCGTTTCGTCGCGGGCGGCATCACGACCATCGAAGCCGGGGCGCAGCTGCAGGTCAGCAATCCGCAGCCTGCGGCGCTCGGGACGCGCTATACCGTGCTCGAATCGGCGGGCGGCGTGACCGGCAGCTTCACTTTCGCGGACCAGCTGCTTTCGAACTTCCTCGGCTATCGCCAGGGTCGCACCGAGACGACGATCTTCGTCGAACTCGCCAAGCTGCGGGCTTTTGCCGCCGCCGGCGCGACGACAAACCAGATCGCCGTCGGCACCGCGCTCGACGGGCAGGCGGCGAACGATCCGCTGGCAGCGGCGGTGCTGCTGCTGCCGACCGATGCGGCGGCACAGGCGGCGTTCGACGGGCTGTCGGGCGAAATCCACCCGAGCCTGCGTACCGCGATGATCGAGGAGAGCCGCCTGCCGCGTAATGCGGTGCTCGAGCGGCTCGACGATCGCCGCGGCGGCGCCGTCTGGGGCCAGATGTTTGGCAATTGGGGCGACAGCGACGGCACCAACGGCACCGCCGACCTAGACCGCGAGACGATTGGCGGCGTGCTTGGCGCCGACTTCGCGGTCGGCGAGCGCGCGACGGTCGGCGTCGCGGGCTCGTATCTGGAGACCGATGTCGATGCCCGCGCGCGGAGCAGTAGTGCCAAGCTCAAGAGCTGGCACATACTGGGCTATGCCGGGGTGCAGTTCGGTGGCGCCGCGCTGAAGGTCGGCGGCGGCTATGCCTCGGCCAGCATCGACACCGACCGCGCCGCCCTCTTCCCCGGCATCGGCCAGCGGCTGATCGCGGGTTATGACGGCTCGGTCATCCACGGCTTTGCCGACCTCGGCTATCGCCTGCCGCTCGGCACCGGTCATGTCGAACCCTTTGCCCAGATCGTCGCCCTGCGCGCCGATACCGACGCTTTCACCGAAACGGGGGGAAGCGCGGCGGTTGCGGGCGCCAAGACGGATGAGAATGCGACCCTCTCGACGCTTGGCGCCCGCTTCATGACCAACCCCGACGGCGCCTTCTCGGTCGGCGGCATGGCGGGGTGGCAGCATGGATTCGGCGATCTGACCCCTGCCACCGCGATGCGCTTCGCCACCGGCCCCGGCTTCACCGTCATTGGCACCCCGCGCTCGCGCAACGCCGGCGTCGCGACGATCGACGGGCGGCTGCGGCTGAGCGCAGCGGCGCAGATCACCGTCAGCTATGACGGTGTAATCGGGTCGGCAGGACAGGACCACAGCATCAAGGCTGGGCTGCGGATCGCCTTCTGACTCCGGCCCGGTCCCCGTCTGGCGGCGGGGACCGGGTTTGGATTGCGCGCGCTGTTGCAACGCGCCATAGCCAAGTCGCCGTGTTCGCAGTCGAATCCATCTATGATGCCGCCGCCGACGAGCGGCAGTTTCCCGATCTGCTGCGGCGGATCGGCGAATATTTCGGCGCGCAGGCCGGTTTCCTCGGCTGGATGGGCGGCACCAGCGGTGCGGGGTTCCAGGCCGAATATGGCAACGACCCGGCCTATCTGAAATCCTATGTCGAAACCTATGCGGCGCTCGACATCCTGCGCCCCGCGCTGATGGAGACGCCCGAGGGCGAACCGCGCCCCGTCTGGCCGCTGCTGCAATCGGCCGAGGTGCGCGAAAGCCGCTTCTACCGCGAATATATCGCGCCGCAGGGCATCGTCGACAATATGGCGGTCAACCTGATCAAGAGCGACGACATGTTCGCAACGATCGCAATCCTGCGCACCGGCGACGTCGCGCCCTTTTCGCCCGAGGATATCGGCAAGATGCGTGTATTGGTGCCGCATCTGCGCCGCGCGGTGTTCCTTTCAAGCCACCGCATCGGCCAGGCCGATCTGGTATCGGCCTATCGCGAGTCGGCGCAAGGCGCGCGCGATGGGCTCGTCCTGCTGGGCGACGAAGGGCAGATTCTCGACCTGGGGCCGGAAATCGAGCGGATCACGGGCTTCGCGTCGATTGCGGTGGCCGGCCGTTCCGGCTTCGGACGCGCGCTGAGCCGTGCCGCCGGGACCGAGGCGCCGATCCTGCGCGAATTCACCTTCGGCGGCCGCAAGGTGCGACTGCTGCTCTCGTCGCGCGCGCTGTCGCGCAACCGTTATGGCGATGTCAGCGAAGGGCGCGGCGCAGCGCATGCGGTCAGCGTCACCGAAATCGACCGGCGCTGGGGCCTCGCCTATGGCGCCATGGCAGAGGCGCATGCGCTGACCGCCGGCGAGGCGCGGGTGCTGGAGGATGTGCTGACCCACGGCGAGATGATCGAAACGCCGGGGCGGCTGGGCATCGCCCGCGCCACGGTGCGCAGCCATTTGCACCGCATCTACGCCAAGACGGGCACCTCCGGCTTTCCTGACCTCTGCCTGTACGCGCACCGCTTCATCGTCACCGCGCGCTGACATCTAAACAGATGATGGATGCGGGTGCTGTCCGGTTCGGATAGTCCGCCCACAGTCCTTGGCGTCCGCCAGCGCAGAAAGGGTGGGTTCGCAAGTGTTTCCTTATATTTCGAGATACTGGCGGTCATGACGGCCGGCGGCAAGGTTCTCCCCGAGCGCATTGACGGCTGGAAATCGATCGGCGCCTATTTCGGCCGCGATCGGACGACGGCGATCCGCTGGGCACGCGAGCGCGACCTGCCGGTGCACCGATTGCCCGGCGGAAAAAGCGCGACGGTCTATGCACTGCGCGGCGAACTGGAGGCTTGGGCGCAGAGTCGCAGCAAGAGCGAAGCCGAAAAGCTAGCACAAGACACGGCCAAGCCCGTCGGCCGGCGGCGCTTTCGGCCGATGCTTGCGGCGCTCACCGCACTGGCGGCGATCGGGGTCGGCGGATGGCTTGCTATGCCGCTGCTGGTTCCTGCCGCACCCGCCGCCTTGGCGCAGCCGTCGCTCCCCAAACAGCCCGCGGTTGCCGCAAAATTTTTGGAGGGCCGCGATCTTCTGGTCGACCGCGAGGCACACTCGATCGAGCGCGCCATCGACGTCCTTCGCGGCGTAACGCGCGACGATCCGGGCTATGGCCCCGCATATGCTTCGCTGGCGGACGCGTTGATCCTGTCGCGCGAATTCGGCATCCGCAGCGACCGTGCGGCCTTTCCCGAGGCGCATGTGGCGGCCCGCGAAGCCCTGCGCCTCAGCCCGTCGCTGGCCGCCTCGCACCGTGTGAACGGTTTCATCGCCTATTGGTGGGATCGCGACTTCGCTGCTGCCTATGCCTTTTTCGAAAAGGCCGTGGCCCTCGATCCCGGCGACGCCAACGGCCATTTCTGGTTCGGCAACGTCTTGGCCGATCATGGCGACAGCCAGGCGGCGTTGGCGCATCTTGCCAAGGCGCGAGGCCTCTTACCCGGATCGGTCGCGATCCAGACCGACCTCGCTTGGGCACAATGGTCGGCGGGTAACACCGCAACTGCGCTATCGATGCTGACCGACCTCGAAGGGCGGCATCCCGACTTTGCCGTGATCCACGACTGCCTGTCGGTCATCCGCCTGGCGGACGGGGACTATGCCCGCTTCGTCGCCGCGCAGGAGCGCTTTGCCGAGCTGCGCCGCAATCCGGCGTTGAGCGACCGCGTTGGCGAAGTGTCCTCAGCGCTGTCGGTCAGCGAGGCGCGCGCACACCAGGTGCTGGTCGCGCAGGCCGAAAGCGATCTCGCCAGCGCGGACGTTCGATCACGCGCGTGGCTCAGTTTTCTGTATTCGGTTGCTGGTGACCGCGAGGCGCTGGTCCGGACGATGACGATCGCGGCCGAGCGCCGGGAGGAGTGGGGTGACGCCGGGTTCGTCCACGCGATCCGCATGCGATGGCGGGGCGATGAGGCGGTCTCGACGCTCATCGATCGGGTGACGTCCGGACAAAAACGCAGCTCGCGGCTTGGGGCGTTCCACTAGATCTCCGATGCGTCAAGAACGGGAGCCGTCTGCTTTTAAGGAAGCGGGTTCAAAAGCAGACAGCACGCAATCGACCATGATGATCCAAAAATGGGTAGCTCTGAATCTCGCCGAATAGACCCCAAGAGGGCGGAAAAGAAGGAATGCGGCGGCGCGCGCCCATTGAACGGGAATGTGAGTCCGTGTTCTGCAGCGCAATGAACGATCATTGCCGAAGGAAAAACTCAACTGGAACGGTCAATTCCAGGAGATCCGGCCGCCCGTTCGGGATAGCGGGTAGCGGCTGTGCCCGGCGGATCGTGTCGAGCGCCGCGCGGTCGAGGACCGCCGAGCCGGAGGATCTCAAAACGGAGACGCTCAGCACTTGTCCCTGACGGTTCATCGTGAATCGGACATGAGCGACACCTTGGTCGCGCCGTGCACGGGCCGCAGACGGATAGCGGCGATGCTTTTCCAGGTGGGCGAGGAGCAGCGCCTCCCACGTCGCCTCGGCATCGCTGGACGCGCGGTTCGCGGGCGGCGCGGGCAGCGATTTCGGTGCGGTCGTCTTCGGGACCGGATCGGTCAACTGTGCAGGTTCGGCCGGCGGAGGCGAGGGGGACATCGGCGACGACAGGCGTGCGATAAGCGGATCTGGCGGATCGGGACGCTCAGGCTGCTTCGGGACCTGCTTCTTCTGTTCGACCTGCTGCGGCCCTTCGGGTACCTCCTGGATCGGCTCGAGCGGTGCGGCGAGCGGTTGGAGGGTTACGGCCATGGGCGCGGGCGGGGCGACCTGCGACTGGGCGATGCGCCAGGTGAAAAGCATGACGGCTGCGATGACCAGACACACGCCGGCTGTTTCCCCAATCCCGGCCATGCGCGTGGTCCAGTCCATAGGTCGGTCGCCATAGCGGGATGACCTGTAGAGTGGCGGCGGCGCGTGCAAGGCTGAACACCCCGCACGAACGACATCATGCTTCATGGCCGATCCTTCGGTGCGGGGCGTTCAGCCGAGACGGACATCAGCAATCGCCTGCACCCGTGCGAAGGCAGCTATGGCTCCGGCAAGGACGCGCTCTTCCTCGGCACCGTCCAGATCGACGGCGTCGAGCGCTGCCGTAAAGACGCGCCAGTGCGCGGCCGGGCCCTCCGACGTGGAGGCCAGATGCCGCGCGCCATGGCTGTCGGACAGACCGATCTTCGCAGCTTCCTTGCGGAGCAGCGCTGCCCCGAGATTCGAGCCTTCGGCTACATAGAGCCAGCCGAGTGCGGTCGGCACATCCGCAGCAGGGCCCGCTGCGAATACAGGCATCGTTTCGGCCTCGGGCATACTCCGACCCAAATGCGCGAGGTCGGCCGCCATCAGGCCCAGCCGGCTTCGCGCGGCCAGACCCGGTAACAGTGGCTCGCAGGCCGCTATCGGAATAGAGCGCCTCGATCTCGCGGTGGAACAGATATTGGACTTCGACGAAGCGTCCGTACGCCGAGACATCGGCAAAGCTCGCCGCTCGCATGATCGACTGATCGAGGTTTTCGTGCACCGCATGTGTTTCGGTGCGCAGCCGCTTCGATCGGGACGATCGGCCGCTTTGGTCGATCGTGACAGTATCCATCATATTGTGGTCTCCTGGCTTTCGCGCGTCGGGGGTATCAGAACCGGAAATTCACGCCGATCTTGATGATGTGGAGATCAAGACTGTTGGATGCCCTGCGGCCGTTCGTGATGTTGGACGCACCGGTGTGCGTTGTCCGCTGGATGATTTCCTGCTGGCTGGGTTCGCAAAGGGATGGTGCGACCGCGCAAAACTCGTGGCCCGGCTCAAAAAATGGCGGCACTTCCTCATAACCGATGACCTGGCGCGTCGTCCAATCGTCCCCGGTGCCAGACCGTGCGTCGTTGAACAGGAAGTTTTTGTTACCGAAATGGCTGTAACCATAATCGAGCTTGATCGAAAAGCGCTTGTTGAACGCATATTCCGCGCCGGCACCAAGCGTATAGCCGAGCCGCGTGCCCGACGCTTTTTCGACGAAAAACGGTTTTGTCGTCGCGATGTCCTCGAATTCGAATCGATATTGATCGCGCGACAAGCGTTCATCCGTCAACGCCGCGCCGCCCGTGCCATAAATTAGCCAATGCTTGTCGAGCGCAAAGCCGACGGGGGCGCGGAGCGTCGCCATCCAGTCGATGTCATGATGCGCCTGCGATTGGACGCCGACTGCATCATTAATGACATATTCCTCGGGGTTTTGGACCTGGATCAGGCTCGTGTCGGTCAGCGCATCCTGCACCGCGCGCGATCGGATCTTGGTGGCATCAGCTTCGACGCCAAGGACAAGCCCGCCGGGCAGATGCCAGTTATAACCTGCCTGGAACCCGATGGCGGCGCTCCCAAAGCCGGTGTCGGCGCCTTCCGCAGCTGCGATGCTGTCCGCCGTCAGGGTTCCGGGCACCAACACGGTCGAGCGGCCCTTGAAATGTCCGTCCGCATAGCCTGCGTGAAGGCCCGCATATAGCCCGCTCCAGTCGTCGCGGCCACCGCCTTGCAGGAAGGACGGTGCGCCACCTCCACCCTTGCGGCCACCGCCGAACGTGCCCGTCAGGCTGGCGCGGAACGTGCGGCCCGGCCCCGGTTGCGTGATCAAACCGAGCGGATCGATATAGAAAATGTCGAACAGATTTTCGGCATGGACCGCTGCGGTGACACCATCGATCACGCGGACTTCGGCGAAGGCGTCGATCAAAGTGTGCGGCTTCCAGCGGACGAGCGAGATATATTGCGACGCGCCTTGTCCGGTCACGTCGCCATGACCGATCGCGCGCGGCCCGACGTGATTGGCGCGGCCGCCGAGGGTCAGTCGCTCGCCGAACAGCTTTTGCGCCAGCGACAGGCTGATCGTATATTCCGGCTGCACATGATTGGTCGCATAGTCGCTATAGATCGACTTGGACTCGCAGGTCGTCTTGGTGCGGCAGAACTCGACGTTCAGGAAGTAATTCGCGGACAGGTCCGCTGAAAAACCGCCGATGCCGTAATGGCCGGACAACTCCAGTCCTTCGAAACGAGCGTGCGGAATGTTGATCGTCTCGAGAATGCGTCCGGGATTATATGGGATCGAGGTGACGCGCGAGATATAGTTTTTGACGTCCCAGTTGAAATAGCCAAGCTTGAGGCGCGCCTCGTCCTCGGCGCCCAGCAGTCCGTCGGCGGTCAGGTTTGCGCCGAGTTCCCAGTTCCGTGATCGTTCGGGGATCAAATCTTCCTGGCCGAAGGCGCTGTTGAATGCATTGGCCGACTCAAAGATGCTGGGTGCGCGCAGCATGCTGGAATAATTGACATAGAGTTGCACGCCATCGAGCGGTTCGACGGCGATGCCTGCCGACGGGCTGAACGCGCCCGAACTCTTCTTGATGCCCACGGGCCGGAAATTGGCCTGCGATGCTTCATAGGGATCATAGCGATCCTTCGACCAATAATGGGAATAGCGCAGGCCCGCATTCAGCGTCAGCCAGCCAAGGCTGCTCGGCATATAGCTTGCCTTGACGAAGCCCGCTACTTCATGGCGGATGGCATCGCGCGGGACGTTCCATGCCTCCAGCGGTCCCGTGTAGCGGCTGCCGCGCGTGTCCTCTGCCCGATAGGCGATGCCCGAGGTCAGCTCGACGCCACCGCCCAGTCGCGAGAGGTTGGTGACATCCAGACCCCACATATCCGTGTTCGATCCGGCCCGGAAATCGGGCGACAGATTAAGATTTTCCGGCTTCAGTCCACGGCCGCCACGAATGGGGTTGCGCAGCTCAAGATAGGTCCAATAGGCGTTGGCCGTCAGATCGAGCAGGTCATTGTCGGTCGGGTTCCACCGATAACGCGCTGTCGCGGTGTCGAGCCGGTTTCCTGCCGTCTGCCGCGCCTGCGAGGCTCGCGCGGTGGCGCCTGACAGCCGTGAGGCGAGCAAATCGCCGCCTTCGCTACGAAATCCCGTATATCCGAGGCGCAAACTATGCTCTTCATCGAACTGCGCGGTTGCCTTGAACAGCCAGGATTGCGTTTCCAACTGCGTGTTCAGGACTTCTTCGCCCGGCCGGTAATTGGAATAGCCCTCGTTCCTGTAGCGGCCGTTGGTGCCCAGAACCGGGTCGACCCACAGGCCGTCGCCGTCTTTCGTTCCGGCATGATAATTTCCACGTTTGCGCCAGGCGTAGCCCGCGACGATGTCCAGCCCTTCCAGCCGCAAGCCGCCGACGATGCTGGCGGAACCCGCCGTCGGGTCCAGGAACGACGGGCGATCAAGCCCGGTTGCGGAAGGTGTCAGCGTCGTGAGATTGAGGCCATAGCCTGCCAGATTTCCGGTTACGGGCTTTGACGTATTCCCCGCGATGCTGCCCTTCAGCCGGATGCCCCATGTTTCGCCTGGTTCGACCACGTCGCTGGCCCCGAGGGTGCGCATGGCCACCGAACCCGCATTGCCCCAATTGGCGGCGTCCGCGCCTTTGGTGATGTCGATCCCGCCGATGAAGTCGGGATCGACGAAAGTCCGGTTCGAAACCCCCTGATAGCCCTGATAGACGGTGACGGAATTTTCGGCGCCATCGACCGTGGTCGCGACGCGGCCGAAGCCTTGCATGCCGCGAATGTTCACGTCGATTGAGCTGCCGGAATTGCGAGCTTCACCGGACATGACACCGGCCGTGCCACGCAGGATGTCGGCCGGGCTGGACCCGCGATAGCGGTCGATCGTCTCGGCCGAGATATGCGCGGTGGGCGCGGCCGTGAAATAGGGCGTTTCTGCTGTCCCGCCGCCGTCGCCGGCGCTGCCGCCGCCCTGACCCGACGCGCCTTCGACGCGCAAAGTGCCGAGCTGGACGGTATCGGCCGACGCCCGGGGCGCAGGCTCGAGGGTGAAGCCGCCCGATCCGGTCGGCCGATAGGTCAGTCCGGTCCCGGTCAGGATGCGGGACAATCCCTCGGGGACACCGAAGCGGCCGTTTAGCCCATTGCTCCTGATGCCACCTGTCAGGCTCGCATTATAGGTGATTGCCACACCGGACTGGCGGGCGAACTGGTTGATGACATCGGTCAGATCCCCGGCGCCGATGGCATAGGGGCGCGCTTCCTGCGCAGCGGCGGGCGCCGCGACGATCGCCAATGTACTGATGGTGGTCGATGCCATCAACAGCGATGTCGCGAATCCCCGCGAGGCGCGGCGCGCCCGCTTACCTGTGCTGATCCTGTTCACTTAATTCTTCCCCTTTGGAACGGTCCGTGGCTGGTGTCGCAATAAATGCTAATGTGAATCTATTTCATTTAGGACGTTCGGGTGGGGTGAAACGAGAGGTCGACACGCGATCTTTTTTTTATTGTGCGATGGTGATTACCAAACCGGCATAGCTGGTAACGCGCAGGTCGAGCGAACGGCGCAACTGCTCGATCGCCGCATCCGGGTCATCGATACGAAACACGCCGCTGACGCGAAGCGCGCGTACCGGGCCGCTGACGCGCAAATAGCCCTTGTGATATCGGCCGATCTCGGACACCACCTCGCCGAGCGGGCGGTCCTTAAAAACCAGCATGTCGTCGGTCCAGGCGATGGCGTCATCGGCCCGGACGGCGCTGACCGTACCGACTCCGTCCTCGCCATAGCGTATGGCCTGCCCCTCGTGAACGATGGGGGCGGGACCGCGCGCGCCGCTCGCGCGCACCTCGACCTTATGCTCTGTCACGACGACGCGCGTTGTTTCATCATCGCGCCGCACGAGAAATTGGGTGCCGAGTGCGGTTGTCGATCCGCCGCCGGCATCGACCCGAAAAGGGCGATACGTATCGGCCGCGACTGTGAACACCGCCTCGCCTTTCAGCAGGCGGATCGCGCGCTGGTCGGGGGAATAGTCGTAGGCAACGGCGCTGTTGGTGCCGAGTTGGATGCGCGACCCGTCGGGCAGCGTCACGATCCGTGTTTCGCCCGTGCTCGTCATGGCATCGGCCTGCCACCGCGTTGGCCAGTCTTGGACCACGCCGAGGCTGATGAGGGCAGCACAGGCTGCGACGGTGGCGGCGGCGATCCGCTTGCGTTCGACGCGGCGGGGCGAGGTGCTGCCCGATTTCCGCCGTGCGAAGCGGCGCCAACGGCCTTGCGGCCGTGGCCTGCTGGCGCGCACGGCAGGGCTTTCGGGAAGCGCGCCGATATGGCGCCAGATATCCTGCATTTCTTCATGCGCCCGTGCGTGTCGGGGATCGGCTTTCAGCCAAGCGTCAAACCGCGTCTGCTCGGCCGGCGACAGCGCGCGCCCTTCCATGTCGGCCACCCAGCAGGACGCCTCGTCTAGGATAGCGGCGGGTATGTTCATTCTTGCCGGATCGATCATTCCGGACTCTCCACCTGTGGCTTGCCGGTGTTCCGGCGGTTTATGCGCCTAATGTAAGGACGTATGGCGATCGGCAAATGAGAGGTCGTGCATGCGAATATTTTCATGCGTCCGCCGCGCCATATACGGCGGCATGGGCCAGGACGAGCGCATGGCGGATATGTTTTCGCACCATATCTTCGCTGATCCCCAATTCTGCCGCCGTTTCCGGGATGCTCCGTTCGTCGACCTTGATCAGCATAAAAACCTGGCGGCATCGCATCGGCATGGTCGCGACCGCGGCGTCCAGCAGGCGCAGCTTTTCCATGTCGAGCAGCCGTGTTTCAGCGTCGGGTTCCTGCGCGGCAATTGTGGCGGCCGTCCCGTCGTCGATGAACAGCGTATTTCTTCGCCGCTCCATACGCAGATGATCAATGGCGAGATTGGATGCGAGGCGAAACAGGAAGGAACGCTTGTTGACGATCGGGGGGTCGTCCTCGACGCGCTGGATCTTCAGCCAAAGCGCCTGCGCAACATCCTCCGCCGCCGGCTCGCTTCCGACGATGCTCACCATGCGGCGCAGCAGCGACGGCCGTTCTGCGATCAGCAGGCGTGTCAGGGCAAGGGTGTTGGTGGGCATCAAGACAGACAGACCATTGGGGCGGCAGGTATCGCGAACCATTCGCAATAAAGCGCATAAGGGGCTTAGTCGAGCGCCTTGAAAACTTCTGCCGTATGTCCGCTTTCCTCCTGACGCTGACGATAGCCGCCATTCCGCTATCGGCCAGGATCGACTAACGATTCACAAGCTAAGCTTACATGGTACGGGCGTTTGCCGGTCGTGCTTTCCCCCGTTTGCGAGCCAGCGAGACAGGTCGACGAGGCTTTCACCGGCCCAGACGAGGTCATATGGCCCGAATGGTTCGTGCCTAACCAAGCAATATACGCGGCTCTCTGAGCTTATAGTTCCGGATGGCGGCGTGCGGCCTGCTGGGGAAAGGTCGCGCATTGCGAAAAGCCAGAGGTCGTCCTTGTGGCGCATCCACCGAAAGGCGGACCGATCGTTGCAAACAAAATCGCGAAGGCCGGCCTGGCGGCGCATTGCGCAGTCATGCGCCATCATGACGGACTTTGCGTCGAGTCCCATAGGCCAAAACAATTCGTCGTCGATGAGGCGCGGCTCGCTTATCGCAGGCGACCAGGTGCGGAGTGGGCCGATCAGATCACCCAGATGGCGTTCAAAATCAGCTCGCTCGGTAAAGGTGCCAACACCGTTGCGACACTGCTCGAATAATTTTTCACCGCTTGCCGGGGCTTTTTTGGCCTGTTCGCCGAATGCCTTGGTATACTCGTCCTCAAGCCATCTTCCGCGCTCAACAAACAGGGCGCCATATCGCTTCGTCATGCCAGTCTCGTCCGTATGGTGATCCCAACGCAAGACGATCCGGTGCCGGTAACCATAGTTATCTTCGCACTTCTTGTCGCCCTTTTCGCACCAGATCGCCGTAATATGCTCTTTCTCTGTCTTGATGAAATCAGGACGGCCAAATTTCTTTCTAGCAAAAGCCATATAGTCTGCCCAGTCGCTATTGGGCAGGAAATCCCAGTACATTATTCGCGCGACCCGCGTTCCAGTTGGAGAATACTCAAATATGACATCAAGAAGATGGTTGTCGCGTGTGTCAATAAAGTAAGATACCGGGACTTTGCGCGGCTTCAGGCTTTCATAAGCCAAATCCGAATCTTGAGGCAGAAGGTCGTTGCAGTCATATCCTCGTATCAAGCTGGACAAGGGCTCCTCAATATCGGACATCGCGCGGATGACAGCTTCGGCTTCAGCTATGGGCATGCCTAGATGGAATCCCCCGACTTCTACCGCAGAGAATTTGTCTTGCGATAGCCGCGCGGCCGCTGGGCTGGTGTACGATGCGGCCAGCGCGGCAATAATGCTGAAAAGGAGGGGCTTCATAAGATCGGCTATAAACAGGACAAGTAAATGTCACGTAACTGAAGCGGCACTACCCCGATTTCGAATTCTGCTTATCTGGTCAGGCGGACTGTTCTTGATCATCTGCACTTACCGTGATGCCCAGCATATTTGGCGCGAGAATTCTTTCGGATCGGACGAGAGTCTGAGTCAGTTGCCGCTACGCGACATGGGCGAACACCCGATCTAGAGGGCGCGCTATTTCACCTAATCGAGGAATGAACACGGCTGACTCGTTATTTTTGGGACGATGAAGATCAAGAAATACGCCGCTGCGAAATGGTAGGAATTTCGAGCTTCTGTCATCCGTCTTAGAAGCGGGCGAGTGTCAGCTAAATTGGATTCTCTTCCTAAATTTGCCTGACCGCTAACGGCCATTTCCCGTCATTCCCGCTTCGTCACCCGGGGCTTGATCCGCGGGGCGTTTTTCGAACGTCGTTCGGCCCTGAATCAAGCCTTGGGTCGAGGCGAAGAAGGGGGCTGCAATCGTCGATTGCCGCTATGTCGGGCGTGCGGGTTCAATCCTGATCCATCGCCGGCGAGAGGGCCGGGTCGAGGTCGCGCGGCCGGATAAACTGGGTGAAGCGCGCCATTCCGACGTCGAGTGCATGCCAGTCGTCGATATCGAGTTCGAGCCGCGCCAGCGCCGACGTCGGCAGCTTTTGATCCACCTTGGCGCGCAGTTCGTCGTCTGGCGATTCGGGGACGAGCATCAGGATCAGATCCTCAAGCCCCGGATTATGCCCCGAGATCAGCAGGTGGGCCGCATCGCGGCCGCCTTCGCGAATGACGTCGATCAGCGTCGCTGCCGACGCCAGGTAGATGCGCCGGTCCCAATGCGGTTCAAGCTGATCGAGATCGGCGGCGGGCTGGAAGATGTCGAGCGTCTGGGTCACGCGCACCGCGGGTGAGGCGAGAATCTGATCGACCGGCAATTTCTGTCGTTTCAGCCATTGGCCGATCAGCTCGGCGCCGCGTTGGCCGCGTGCATTGATCGGACGGTCGAAATCGCGCTCTACGGCGGCGTCCCAGCCCGATTTGGCGTGGCGCAATATCGTCAAACTCTTCAAAATCTCTCCCCGCGCCGCGGCGCCATTCCCTGGTTGCGCTGCCTTGTGCCGCAAACTCATGACGGTGAAAAGGCAGCAAAGGCGCTTTTTCTCCGTTCGACATTGGCCGCCGCGACATGGTTCACGACTTCGTCGAGCGGCAGGCGCCGGATCGGTGTGCCTTCGGGAAAGGCGCTGAGCAATCGCGACGGGAAGGACGACGACAGCATCACGAACTGTCCGAAATCGTCGGCGCGGCGGATCAGGCGGCCAAAGGCCTGACCGATGCGGCCGCGAATGACCATATCGTCATAGGCGCTGCCGCCCTGCGCCGCGCGCCGCGCCGCGTGGAGGATCGTCGGGCGCGGCCAAGGCACGCCCTCCATCACCACCAGCCGCAGCGATTCGCCCGGCACATCGACCCCGTCGCGCAGCGCATCGGTGCCGAGCAGCGAGGCGTGCGGATCGGCGCGGAAGATGTCGACGAGCGTCCCGGTGTCGAGTGGATCGACATGCTGGGCATAAAGCGGCAGTCCGGCGCGCGCGAGCCGGTCGGCGACGCGGGCATGGACGATTCGCAGCCGCCGGATCGCGCTGAACAATCCCAGCGCGCCGCCGCCCGACGCCTCGATCAACCGGCTGTATGCGCCGGCAAGCGCGGGCAGGTCGCCGCGCGCAATATCGGTGACGATCAGCACCTCCGACTGGCGGGCATAGTCGAACGGGCTCGGGACCGCGAAATGCCGGACGCTGCCGTCGAGGTGGCGCGCCCCGGTGCGAATATCGGCGTCGGCCCAGCCGCCATGGCCGTGCCCACCGTTGCGCAGCGTGGCAGAGGTGACGAGTACGCCCTGCGCGGGGCGATAGACCGCCTCGGCGATCGGGCGCGCGGGGTCGAGCCAATGGCGGTGGAGTCCGCAGTCGAATTCGCGCCCGTCATAGCGATCGACCGCTAGCCAGTCGACGAAATCGGGGTTGGCGGGGCCGCCGACACGCCCGAGCAGCGACAGCCAGCCGCCCAGCGTGTCGATGCGGGTGTTCAGGCTGTGGCGCGCGCCGTCGATGCGCGCGCGGGCCTGTCCGTCGAGCCAGTCGGGCGGATCGTCGATCAGCGCCTCGAGCCGCTTGCCAAGCGCCAGCAGCGGGCGAAGCAGCGCGTCGAGCGCGTCGCTTGCCTTCGCAGCGGCATCGACCAGTCCGGCATCAGGGTCTGCGAGTTCGGTTTCAAGGCCATAGCCGCTGTCGGCGGTTTTCGTTTCGACCGCGCGGGCGAAGGTCATCGCGCGCACGGCGGAAAGCAGGCGCTCGACCGCTCCCCACGGATCATTTTCGGTGAGCCGGCCGAGCCAGCCGTCGCCGGGTAGTTCGGCGGCGGCAGCGATGGCCGCCTGAATCGCGCGATCACCTGCCTCGTCATAGCTGGCGAGGTCGGCGAGGCGCGCGGCGAGCCCGCGCCGCCGTCCGCGCGATTTGCCCTCGGGCCCCAAGACCCAACGGCGAATCTCGACCGCTTCCTGTCCGGTGAGCGCGGCGGCGAACATCGAATCGGCGGCATCCCACAGATGATGGCCTTCGTCGAAGATCAGCCGCGTCGCGGGGGCGCCACCGTCGCGCGGGCGCGCCGCCTGCACCATCGTCAGCGCATGGTTGGCGATCACGATCTCCGCCTGCGTCGCGGCGCGCGCCGAGCGTTCGATGAAGCATTTTCGAAAATGCGGGCAGCCGGCATAGATGCACTCGCCGCGCCGATCGGTCAGCGCGGTGGTGCCGTTGCGGCGGAACAGCGCGGGCAGCCAGCCGGGCAGGTCGCCGCCGATCATGTCGCCATCCCGGCTGTAGGTCGCCCAGCGCGCGACAAGCTGCGCGAGGATCGCGGCACGGCCCGAAAAGCCGCCCTGCAATGCATCCTCTAGGTTGAGCAGGCAGAGGTAATTTTCGCGGCCCTTGCGCACCACCACCTTTTCGCGGTGCGTCGCGGCATCGGGATAGAGCTTCTCCGTTTCGCGCGACAATTGGCGTTGCAGCGCCTTGGTGAAGGTCGAAATGCAGATGCTGCCCGCCGACTGGTCGATCCATTGTTTCGCGGGGGCGAGATAGCCCAAGGTCTTGCCGATCCCGGTTCCCGCCTCGGCGACCAGCATCTGCGGCGCGTCCTTGCGCTCGCGCGGTTCGAAGATGGCGGTGACGGCGCGCGCATAATCCTGTTGTCCCGGCCGCCGTTCGGCGCCGTCGCCGGTCAGCCGGTTGAGCCGCGCGGTGACATCGTCGACGTTGACCGTCACTTGACGCGGCGGCAGGCGCGGCGCGCCTTCCTCCCATTCGGGCAGGCGCGCGAACAACCAGCGGTCGGCCTGATCGGGCGTAGCGAGGCGCGGCTGGATCAGTGATGCCCATGGCCAGCGCTGACGGCCGAGCGCCTGAAGTCCGTGCCAGGCGCCCTCGCGCTCGGGCCAGTTGGGGTCGGCCAGGCTCGCGAGCATCGCAGCGGCGGCCTGCGGCAGAAAGGCGGCGATATCCTCCTCGGCTTTGGGTGGCTCCAGGCCGATTGCTGCGGCGATTCCCGCCGGGGTCGGCACGGCGAAGCGCGCCGGGTAAAGGAAAGCGAACAACTCGAGCAGGTCGAGTCCCGACAATTCGGGATAGCCCAGCCGGTCGCCGGCCAGCGTCGCGCCGAGCAGCAGATGCGGGGTCGCCGCGACCGCGGCGATCGCCTCGCCGCGCCCGACGCGCTGCACACGGCCATCGGCGCTGGCGATCCAGATGCCGACGTGACTCGCATGGATCGCGGGCAGGGGAGGGAGAGCGATGGGGGGCACCGCGCCAAACTAGGGACAAAGCGCGAACGCGGCAACCCGCGCTCGTCCCATAATTCGTCGGTGGGGGTCAGTTCAACCCGCGACGTCCAAAGCTCGCCGGCCGATTGCTCAGGAAAATCCGCGCCGGGTCGATCATCGCCGCGCCGCGCGCGCGTTCGAGGGCATTGAACAGCGGGCCGTGCGTCAGTTCATAGGGAAAACGCACCCCCATGCGGTCGAACTCGGACCACATGACGACGGCGTAAACGACCGCGCCGCCATAATGGATTTCGCAGCGCGATCGTGCGGGCAGGCTGACCCCATCGACCCGCGCGCCGCCCTCCGACAGATCGGTGATCCGGCCGTCGACATGGTTGAGCACGCCGTTGACGGTGATGTCGATCGAGACGGCGGTGCGCTTGTGGACACGGGGCTGCGGGGTGCGGTTGGTCATCATGCGGTGATCTTAGGCACAGCATGGTAAATTTCGGGTAACCATGATGTTCTTCTCGTCCTCACGTCGATCGATGCCTGGACGGATTCGGACTATATTTCCGACGGATGAAGTCAGTATATGGGGAAATCCCGTACAGAAATCAGTGGATAGAGACTATGCAAATCAGGACATGGGCGATCGCGGCGACGATGCTGGGCCTTGCGCACGCCGGAAGTGCGGCTGCGCATGCCGAAGAGGCGCCGCGTCCGAATGTCCCCCATCAGGCCGCCCGCGCGCTGGTTGGCAATACGCTCGTCTACGCCAAACCCGACCGGCCCGGCGAAGAGATGGCCGCCTTTCTCCGGCTCGACGGCACCGGCCTGACGGCGACGCGCGGGCCGGATGGTGCGAGTGAGCCGCGCCCTGTTCGATGGGCCAATGTTTCGGACGGGACATTCTGCATCACGGATGCCGGGCACCCGTTATCGGATGGAGATTGCGGAATTCTCTCGGTCGACGGCGCCCGCGCGACGCTGACCCCGGCGAGCGGGCCGGTCTGGACCGGCAGGGTATTGGACGGCGATGCGTGGACGCTCGACCCGGCGGAGCTTTCGGGGGAAAGGCTTGCCGGGAAAGCGGCAATCGACGCGCTGGTGGGCAATACGATCGTCTTCCTTCCCGAGGGCGGCGGCCGGGAATATCGCGCGCATTATTTCATGCCCGCTGGAAAAGCCCGGCGGGCGCATAATGAACAGCCCGATTTCGATCATTGGGTGCTTCAGGCCGATGAAAAATGGTCGATCCGCAATAAGGATGATCAACTGTGCTTGAGCGAAGGGCAGTGGAAGGGAAGTTTCTGCGCCGCCATTTCGATCGCCGGCGATCTTGTAACCTTGCGCGACGACAGGATCGGACCCCTCCATGCCCGGTTCCTGAAAGGGGATGCACGCCACCTCTCGCCCACGGCGGAGGCTGCGACCCGAAAGATGGCCGACGCATTGACCGGCAAAAGCCTGTTGCTGAAGGCCGCCGACCGGGATGCTGCAACCGACAGCGTCGTCTATTTCCTGAACGATGGTTCCGGCTCGGCAAAATGGCGCGACGGGGCGCCGACGTCGATCAAATGGGTGGTGCAGACCGACGGCAAGCTGTGCGTTGCCGAGCAGCGGCTGGAATTTCGCGACCAGGATTGTGCCAGCCTGTCGATCGACGGCGACACGGTGACATTGGCGGCGCCGGACCGTCCCGCCATTCCCGGCCGCCTCCTGAAAGGCAACGCACTGAAACCCTAAGCGCCGCGGAGCCCAATTGCTGGAAGAATGCGGCCTTTCCAACATTGCCGCTTTATGTTTCATTCGGCTCCCGTTGCCGACCGATGCCTTTCGGCGTCGCGAGGCGAATTGCGAATGAAGTTGCGCAGATTTCCGCCCTTCTTTCCATCCTGCTTTCTTGCCGCTATGGGCGCTTTCATGACTGATATGCATCTTGATCCCGCCCTGCGCGCCGCCGCGCAAACCTCCAAGGCCTGGCCGTTCGAGGAAGCGCGCAAGGTGCTGAAACGCTATCCCGACGGCAAGCCTGGCGGCGAGGCGGTGATTTTCGAGACCGGCTATGGCCCGTCGGGGCTGCCGCATATCGGTACCTTCAACGAAGTGCTGCGCACGACGATGGTCCGCCGCGCCTATGAGGCGATCACGGCCAATGAATCTGGAGTGGCTGCGCCGACGCGCCTCGTCGCTTTCAGCGACGATATGGACGGGCTGCGCAAGGTTCCCGACAATGTCCCGAACGGCGACATGCTGCGCGAACATCTCGGCAAGCCGCTGACCGCCATTCCCGATCCATTCGGGAAGTTTGAAAGTTTCGCGCACCACAACAATGCGATGCTGCGCGAGTTTCTCGACCGTTTTGGCTTTGATTATGAATTTGTCAGCTCGACCGAACGCTATAAGTCGGGCGCGTTCGACGATGCGCTCAAGAATGTCCTGCGTCACAATCAGGATATTCTCGACATAATGCTGCCCACGCTGCGCGCCGAACGCGCCGCGACCTATTCGCCGATCCTGCCAGTCAGCCCCGCGTCGGGGATCGTGCTGCAGGTGCCGATCACTGTCGTCGACGCCGATGCGGGCCTCGTGTCGTTCGAGGATGAGGGCGAAACGATCACCCACTCGATCCTCGGCGGCGGTGCGAAGCTGCAGTGGAAGGTCGACTGGGCGATGCGCTGGGTCGCATTGGGCGTCGACTATGAAATGTACGGCAAGGATTTGACCGACAGCGGCGTCCAGTCGGGCAAGATCGCCAAGGCGCTCGGCGGCCGCAAGCCCGAGGGACTGATCTACGAAATGTTCCTCGACGAAAAGGGCGAGAAGATTTCGAAGTCGAAGGGCAATGGCCTCAGCCTCGAACAGTGGCTCGACTATGGCAGCGAGGAAAGCCTCGCCTTCTTCGCCTATCGTGAGCCCAAGGCGGCGAAGCAGCTTCACATCGGCGTGATCCCGAAGGCGGTTGACGAATATCTCCAGATGCGGGGCAATTATGCCGCGCAGGACGGCGACAAGAAGCTCGGCAATCCGGTGCACCATGTCCATGTCGCGCGCGGCGAGCCGGTTCCAACGAAGGAACTGCCGGTGACCTTCGGCCTGCTGCTGAACCTCGTCGGGGTGATGGGCGCCGATGCATCGAAGGACCAGATCTGGCGCTACCTCGGCCAATATGTCGAGGGCGCGGACGCCGCGACCTATCCCGAGCTCGACGGGCTGATCGACAATGCGATGGCCTATAACCGCGACTATGTCGCGCCGACCTTGCAACGCCGCAAGCCGCAGGGCGGTGAGGGCGCCGCGCTCAAGGAGCTCGACGACAAGCTCGCGGCGCTTGCCGCCGATGCGGGTGCCGACGATATTCAGAACATCGTGTACGAGATTGGCAAGAATGAGGCCTATGGCTTTGAAAATCTGCGCGACTGGTTCAAGGCGCTGTACGAAACCCTGCTCGGATCGAGCGCGGGGCCGCGTATGGGTAGCTTCATCGCCTTGTTCGGGATCGACAACACGCGGCGGCTGATTGCCGAGGCTTTGGCCTGAGGGAACGAGATATGGCGACATATGAACTGGCGCAAATCAACATCGGACGCTTTCGCCTGCCGCCGGATCACGTCGCCAACCGCGATTTCATGGATGCGCTCGACCATGTGAACGCCGCCGCTGAAGCCGCCGATGGCTTCATCTGGCGGTTGGTCGGCGACGGCAATAATGCGACCGATGTGTCGGTAACCGACGATCCGCACATGATCGCCAATATGTCGGTCTGGCGCGATATCGATGCGCTCGCTGCCTATGTTTATCGCACGCCCGATCATCTGACGATCATGAAGCGGCGCAAGGAGTGGTTCGACCATATGGCCGTGTATCAGGCGCTGTGGTGGGTGCCCGCGGGCCATCGCCCGACGGTCGCCGAGGGCATGGCACGGATTGCGCTGCTCGCAGCGAACGGCCCGGCGGCCGATGCTTTCACTTTCAAACGGCCCTTCGACGCGCCCGACGGCACGCCAGCGCTGCCGATTCAGGACGAGTGCGCCTGATGACCGATATGATCGAAATCTTCACCACCGGCGGGACGATCGACAAAGTCTATTTCGACGCACTTTCCGAATTCCAGATCGGTCCTGCGGCGATCCCGGACATGCTGCGCGAAAATAATGTCCATGTGCCGCACCGCGTCACCCAGTTGATGCGCAAGGACAGCCTCGAACTCGGCGACGCCGACCGTGAGGCGATCCGCAGCGCCGTCGCCGCGAGCGAAGCGACGCGCATCCTCGTGACGCACGGCACCGACACGATGCCGGTCACCGGCCGCGTGCTGGCGGACATTTCGGGCAAAACTATCGTGATGACGGGGGCAATGCAGCCCGCATCGGTCCGCGCGAGCGACGCCGAGTTCAACGTCGGTTTCGCGCTCGCGGCGGTGCAGACACTGCCGCTCGGGGTCTATATCGCGATGAACGGGTTGATCTTTGACCCTGTAAAGACGGTCAAGGACCGTGCCGGACAGCGCTTCGTCCAGGAATAGGGCTCACCCCTTGGCGGTCACCTGCCGCAGCACCGCAGCATAGTTTGGTGCGATCGTCATCGCCTCGTGCCGCCCGGCGCGGCCGAGCGCGGCATGGATTTCTGGCAGTCGATAGCAGGGGACGCCCATGAACAGATGATGTTCGGAGTGATAATTGACCCAATAGGGCGCGACCGTCGCCCGCGCCAGCCAGCCTGCGCGGGTGGTGCGCGCATGGGTGAAGGGATCGTAGCTGCCCGTCGTCGTGCACGCATGTTCGGCGATATTGCGGACGCGCAGGTAAAGCTGAAAGCTCGTCGCCAGCCCGGCCATCCATAGCAACCAGGGCGTCCAGCCATAAAGCGCGAGCGAGGCCGCCAGCAAGATCGCCTGAACGACAAGGAAACGGCCGACCGCGCGGGCGACCGCCATAGCGCCCGCCACATCGACCGCCGGCGCGGTCGTGCCGTCGTCGGACTGCTTGTTGAACGGCGTGCCCGCCTTGGTACTCGCGCCGCTTTTTTCCGGCTGTTCGCCGCGCAGCATCGCTTTCAGGCCGACCAGTGCATATCCGAACTGCGCCGCGCGCTGTTTGAAGAAGGTTTGACCCGTCATATCGCGAAGCAGCTTGCGCCGCAGGCTGGCGCGCGTGGTGGGGAAGGGCTTTGACAGCGACAGATCGGGGTCTTCGGGCTGCTGCGTGAATTTGTGATGCTGTAGATGATAGGTGCGATAGGCGATGAGGTCGGATCTGACCGCCGCGCCCGTCAGCCATTGACCCAGGAAATTGTTGATTTTCCGGTTCGGGTGCAGCGCGCCGTGCGCTGCGTCATGCATCAATATGGCGAGGCCAAGCTGGCGCCCGCCGACGAAAATCACCGCGAGCAGCCACGCGACGGGATTCTGCGACCAGGCGGCAAGGCCGACCAGCGCGACGCTGACGATCCACGCATGCGCGACCAGCCAGATGCCGCGCCAGCGCGATGCGGTGGTGATCGCGGACCATTGGGTGCGGTCGAAAAACCGGGTTGGCGGCAAAAGGCGGACGGCAGGCATGGAGCATCATAACAAGTTGCCAGGCGAAACGGAATGATATCCGTTTTGTCCCTACAGCCGCATTTCAATTGTCGCTCATCATTCCGGCAAATAAAAAGAGGGGCCGGCGAACCGACCCCTCAGTTTGTCTTCGGGTAACCGAAAGGATATTACCAGAAGAAGTCGTGGATGACGTCGACCACCTCGCCCGAATAGGTATCGACCAGAAGCGCGTCGTCATAATAGCGGACCCAGCGATAGCCCCCATAAGCGGGCGGCAGGCGGTAATAGCCCGGATCGTTGATCCAATAGCGCTGACTGTAAAAGAGCGAGCCGAGCGTGAAGCCGATGCTGAACCGCGTGTAATTATAGCCGCGATACGGGTTATAATAGCGCGGCATGCGGTAATAGCTGCGGTTCCGGTCGCGATAGCTGCGCCAGTCATAGCGGCGATCGTCGCGCCACGAACGGTTCCAGCGGCTTCCCCGGTCGTTGTCGCGATAGCGCCGATCAACATAGCGGTCGCGATTGCGATCATAGCGCCGGTCTACGCGGTTGTCGTTGTTGCGGTCCCAGCGGCGGTCGAGGTCGCCGTTCCGGTTGCGGTCGTACCGGCGATCGACCTGGCCATTGCGATTCCGGTCCCACTGGCGATCGACCCGACCGTCGCGGTTGCGATCCCATTGGCGATCGGTGCGGCCGTCGCGGTTGCGATCATAGGTGCCGCGCTGGCGCTGTTCAGCCTGGCGTTGCTGCCACTGCTGGCGCTGGGCCTGCCGTTGCTGATCATTACCGCGCTGCTGTTGCCATTGCTGTCGCTGAACCTGCCGCTGCTGGTCATTGCCGCGCTGTTGCCGTTGCTGCTGGCGCACTTCGCTGCGTTGACGGCGTTCTCCTTGCGGCTGCTGGACTTGCGGGCGATCGGGGCGGGCTTGGCCACCCCAATTGCCGCCGCGACGCACTTCGGGACCGCGCGGTCCACGGTCGCCACGATCTCCGCGGTCGCCGCGCTGCGCAATCTGGACCCGTTCGCCCGATGCCTGTGCGGCCGCCGGGGCAATGGGGGTCAGGATCGTTGCAGCGATCAGCAACCCTCCGAACATCTTCTTCATCTTGCCATTCTCCAACCCATGTCCCGATTGCTGAAGGCACCAGCCGGGATGATGAAGTGATTCTTACGCCTCGCAAGATGATTGATGGCTGACCGTGCCGTTGCCTGCGGTTCAGCTAGATGAACGGCGATGTTCAGTTTTCGGGTCCGGGGCGCAGTGCGGGAACTGCGCGTGCGGCGTCGGCCGGCCGGATGCCCGGCGGCGGCGCGGCGGCGATCCGCTCCTCGCCGCGCATCACGCGCCCGGCGAGCCGGATCGCGGTGCGAATGCGCGGATAGGTGCCGCAGCGACAGATGTTGGTCATCGCGGCATCCACTTCCGCGTCGGTCGGATTGCTGTTCGTTCGCAGCAATGCCGCCGCAGCCATGATCATACCCGACTGGCAAAAACCGCATTGCGGGACCTGTTCGGCTACCCATGCCTGCTGCACCGGATGGCTGCGGTCGCGCGCCAGTCCCTCGATCGTCGTGACGAAACGCCCCTCGCACTCGGCGATCGTCACCATGCAGCTGCGGATCGCCTCACCGTCGATGTCGACGGTGCAGGCGCCGCATTCCCCCGTGCCGCAGCCATATTTGGTTCCGGTCAGGTTCGACGCATCGCGCAGCGCCCACAGCAGGGGCGTTTCGGGTTCCATGCGATATTCGACCGGGCGGTCGTTGACAGAGAATCGCGTCATGCGGGCCGGTTTAGCCGTCTGACCGGATTAGTCACGCCAGCTTGTGTCGATCTTGTCGACCTTGCGCACCATCGCGTCGAATTCGGCCTTGCCCGACTGGCGCCCGGGGATTTGCGCCATGTAAAGGTCGCGCTGGTGAACCTTGACGACATCGTCGCCGATCAGGATCGGCTTGCCCATGCTCATCGTCGCGAGCTGGATTTCGCACGCGCGCTGCAGCGCCCAATATTTGATGAAGGCGTCGGACAGCGACTTGCCCATCACCACGGGGCCATGATTGCGCAGCATCAGGATGCGCTTGTCGCCCAGATGCTCGACTAGCCGCACGCCTTCTTCCTCGCGCACCGTAATGCCCTCGAAGTCATGATAGGCGAGCTGCCCCATGAAGTTGCAGGCGTAGAAGTTCGTCGGCTGCAATCCGCCCTCGAGCCCGCACACCGCCATCGTCGCGGTGGTATGGGTGTGGATGATCGCATGCGCATCGGGCAGGACGCGGTGAAACAGGCTGTGCTGGACGAAGCCCGCCTTGTTGACGTGCCAGGGATTGTCCTCGTCCAGCTTGTTGCCGTCGATGTCGATCTTGATCAGGCTGGAGGCGGTAACTTCGCTGAAATGCATGCCATAGGGATTGATCAGAAAGGCGCCTTCCTGATCCTCCAGCTTCACCGTGATATGGTTGAAGATCATCTCGTCCCAGCCCATCATCGCAAAAATGCGATAACAGGCGGCAAGCTCCTGCCGCGCGGTCCATTCGGCTTCGCTATATTTGCTGTTGCGCTGCAATTGAGTCGCCATGGCAGTCCTCTTCCCATATTTCGGTTTTGTCCTGCTACCTATGCCATAGAGGACGGGGGCGGCACAATCCCGTAGCGGGGGAGCGGGCTTTGCGGCGGCCCGGGCGCGGCTTACCGCGCGGGGGCTTGCATTTGAGCGCGAATCTCTCTAGTTGGCGCTCCATCGGAACGTCGCTGGATCGCGGCGCTCTTTTTATTGCCCGAATATAGGCGATTCATGATGCACCGGTTTTCCCGGAACCATGGAGCGTCCGACGAACAGGAGACGACACGGCGTATGCAGATCATCGTTCGCGACAATAATGTCGACCAGGCCCTTCGCGCGCTCAAGAAGAAGCTGCAGCGTGAGGGTGTGTATCGCGAAATGAAGCTGCGCCGTCATTACGAGAAGCCCAGCGAAAAGCGCGCGCGCGAGCGTGCCGCTGCTGTCCGCCGCGCCCGCAAGATGGAGCGCAAGCGGATGGAACGCGACGGGATCAAGTAGAACCCGTCGATCCGTTCGGGATCCAGTTCGTGAAAAGGGCGCTGCGGCAACGCGGCGCCCTTTTTCGTTGTGCGCGCGCCGACAATTGCCTCTGGACCGTTCTGCGCCGCTCCGCCTATAGGCTTGCCGTGTTTTCGCCCCGCCAGAAATTTTTTGGGGGGCAGGGGAAGGATCAGCGACGATGAGTGTGACGACGGTTCCATTGCGCCCGGTGGGCAAGGGCGGTTTGTGGCTGCTGTGGATCGGCCTTGTGGTGCTGCTCGCTGCGGGCGCGGCCTTTGCCTGGTACAGCACTCCGCGCATCGGGTTCGAGGTTGTGAAGGCCGGCACAGGCCCTAGCCCGACGATCGCCGATGTTGTGCTGGTCAAATATGAAGGCAAGCTCGACGACGGCACTGTTTTCGACGCCAATGAACAGGCGCCGATGCAGGTCGCACAGGTCGTCCCCGGCTTTTCCGAGGCGCTGACCCGGATGCAAAAGGGCGGCAAGTACAAGATCAGCATTCCGTCGCAGCTTGGTTATGGCAACCGCGAAGCGGGCCCGATCCCTGCGGGCAGCACACTGCATTTCGACGTCGAATTGCTCGATTTCCGTTCGGAAGCCGAAGTTCGCCAGATGCAGCAGATGATGCAGCAGCAACAGCAGATGATGCAGGGCGGCGCGCCGGGCGCTCCCGCAGGGCCTCCGCCGGGCGCGCCGCAGCCGTAATCGGCGCGATCAGCAATATGCCAAAAACGGCGGCGGGCGGATCAGCTCGCCGCCGTTTTCTTTTGTCCGGGCTGGGTTTCCGCGTTGCGCTCGGCCTCGCGCTCCAGCGCGACCTTGATCATCGCAACGATCGGATCGGCCAGAAACAGCCCCATGAGTCCCAACAGCGAACCGAATAATATCTGCGCGGCTAGAACCAGTGCAGGCGCCAGATCGACGGTCTGCTTGGCAACCATCGGAACGATCAGATAGCCGTCGACCGTCTGGATGATAAAATAGATGGCGATGGCGTACAGGCCTGTATCCATCCCTGCTGAAAAGCCGACGAGGACGAGCAGCACGCCCGACACGATCGCGCCGATATTGGGAATGAAGGCGAGGAGGCCGGTCAGCAGCCCCATCAGGGCCGCCATCGGAATCCCGACGGCGAGGCAGGCGAGCCATGTCCCGATGCCTTCGACGAGCATACCGAGAAGACGCCCCGCCATCAGCCGGCGCAGCGTGAAACCCATGCGCGCGGTGGTGATGTAGAAATTTTCGCGGCTCTTCATCGGCAGCATCCACGCGAAGCCGCGTTCATAGAGCCGCGGTTCGATCGCGATGAAGATGCCCAGCACGACGACCATGACGAGGCTGGTCAGCCCGCCGAGGACCGATCCGACCGCGGCGGTTACCCGCCCGACCGTCCCGGCGAGGTTTTCGGTGATGGTCTTAGTATCGAACTGGAAATTGCCCATGCCATGCTCGCTGGCCCAGGCGGCGATACGTTCGACCTGCACCATGATGACCTGCTGTAGCGTCGCGGCCTGATCGGCGATTTGCGACCCCGCGAACATGACCGTCCAGACCAAGAAGGCGACAAGCGACAAACAGACGATCGCCAGCCGCCAGCCGCGCCCGATGGGAAGGATGCGGCCGAGCAGACGGGTTCCGCCGTCGAGCATCGACGCCATGACGATGCCTGCAAAGATCAGCAGGATTGGCTGGACGAGGATGATGCAGATGCCGATCAGCAGCGCAAGGCCCAGCCAGACGCCGGCCTTGAGAAGTTCTGTACGGACCAGATGGCTCTGGATTTCAGTGGGGCCGGGGCCTTCGGCGCGGATATCGGCTGTCTTCTTGCTCGGCTGCGCCATGCTGTTCTTCCCTATTTTTCAGCACTGTCACGTTCGGGACGCAGGTCGGTTCCCGCGCGACCCGAACGGAGCGCCTGAAACCAGCTCAGCGGATTATACCATTGGGCGGTGCCGTCGGTCGAAAAGGTGATGATCTCCGCTCGGCCCGCGATCGCGTCGAAAGGGACGGCGCCGCCAAGGCCCTTCATTTCGGTAGGGGCGCGGCTGTCGGCGCTGCCGTCGCGATTGTCCCCCATCAGGAAGAGATGATTTGCCGGAACTTTATACGGCCCATAATCGTCGAGTGCGCTCGCGCCGAGATCGATGGTGTCGAAGGTTGCGCCGCCGGGGAGGGTTTCGCGGACAATCGGCACTTCCAGCACGGGGCGACCGTCGGGGCCGGGTGCGATGTTGCTGGAGAGGCTGCCGCCACTCGACGGCGTGTTGGCATCGACCGGGATCGACAGCATCGGCTGCACTTCGTGCTTTACCGGCTTGCCGTTGATCGACAAGGCGCCCGCTTTCACCTCAATCATATCGCCGGGCAGGCCGATGACGCGCTTGATATAATCCTCGCGGGTGACCGGATGCTCCAGCACGACGATATCGCCGCGCTCGGGCAGCGTTCCGAACAGCCGGCCCTCTATTTTGGGTGCGAGGTGAAAGCTGACCGAGGCATAGGACCAGCCATAGGGATATTTGCTGACGATCAGCCGGTCGCCCGACAGCAGCGCCGGCATCATCGAATCGGACGGGATATAGAAGGGCTTGGCAATGAAGCTGTGGATGCCCAGCACCAGCAGGAGGATGACTGCGATATCGCGGATTGTCTTGCCCCAGCTTTCGTCTCCGGTCTTATCCTTCGCGGCCTTTTTCGCCATGCTCATTCAGTCCTTGATTGTTTCGATGATGACGAAAGCCTGAGCCCAGGGGTGGTCGTCGGTCAGTGTCAGATGGATATGGGCGGTGTGGCCGGGCGGGGTCATGGCTTCGAGCCGGGCAGCGGCTCCGCCCGTCAGCGCCAGCGTCGGCGCGCCCGACGGCGCATTGACGACGCCGATGTCTTTCATGAAAACGCCGCGCTTGAAGCCGGTGCCGACGGCTTTCGAGAATGCTTCCTTCGCGGCAAAGCGCTTGGCGTAGGTTCCGGCGCGGGTGAAGGGGCGGCGGCCCGCCTTTGCGCGCTCGACATCGGTGAACACGCGATTTTCAAACCGCTCGCCGAAGCGGTCGAGCGAAGCCTGAATGCGCTCTATATTACAAAGGTCGGAGCCGAGCCCGATGATCACAGCGCGCCCCGTGCCTCATCCATCAGCGCGCGCATCCGCCGCACCGCAGGATCCAGCCCGGTAAAGATGGCTTCGCCGATGAGGTAGTGGCCGATGTTGAGTTCGGCGAGCTGCGGGATCGCTGCCACCGGGACGACATTCTCATAGGTCAGGCCGTGTCCCGCGTGCGGTTCGATACCGTTTTTCCACGCGAGCGCGGCGGCATCGGCCAGGCGGCGCAGTTCCACCGCGCGCTCTTCGCCTTCGACATGCGCATAACGGCCGGTGTGGAATTCGACGACGGGCGCGCGCAGCCGCATCGCGGCTTCGATCTGCCGTGCATCGGGTTCGATGAACAGGCTGACCCGGATGCCGGCGTCATTCAGGCGCGCGACGATGGGGGCGAGGTGATTATGTTGTCCCGCCGCGTCGAGTCCGCCCTCGGTCGTGCGCTCTTCGCGCTTTTCCGGGACGATGCACGCCGCGTGCGGATTGTGGCGCAGTGCGATCTCGACCATCTCGTCGGTCGCCGCCATTTCGAGGTTGAGCGGCAGGTCGGTCGCGGCCTGGATGCGCGCAAGATCGTCATCGCGGATGTGGCGCCGGTCTTCACGCAGATGCGCGGTAATACCGTCGCCGCCGACCGCCGCGACGATTTCGGCCGCGCGCACCGGATCGGGATGCTCGCCGCCGCGCGCGTTGCGGATCGTCGCCACATGGTCGATGTTGACGCCAAGCCGCAGGCGGGAGGGGCGGGGCGGGTTCACGCGGCGGGGCTCCGGCTGCCGGGTTTGATCGCCGGGGTCGCGGCGAGTCCCTCGGGCAACTCATCCTCGGCATAGGTCGGGAAATTAATCGCGACGAGCGGGTAGAACGGAACGCCGAGATCGACGCTGCCCGCCGAACGATCGACCAGCGACGCTTCGGCAAGCACTTCGCCGCCTGCTGCGCGCACGGCTTCCATTGCTTCGCGCGACGACAGGCCGGTGGTGACGACGTCCTCGACCATCAGGACCTTCGTGCCAGGGGTGATCGCAAAGCCGCGGCGCAGTTCGAAGGTGCCGGTTGGGCGTTCGACGAAAATCGCGGGCTTGCCGAGCGCGCGGCCCATTTCATGGCCGATGATGACGCCGCCCATTGCGGGTGAGACAACCACGTCGATCGCCTGCTTCAGATCGCGCGGAAGTTTGGCGGCGAGCGCGACGGCAAGGCGTCCCGCACGCTCCGTGTCCATCAGGACGCGCGCGCATTGCAGATAATATTCGCTGCGGCGTCCGGAGGAGAGCAGAAAGTGGCCCTGCAGCAGGGCGTCGGCGGCGCGGAATTCGGCCAGGATTTCATCGTCGGTCATCGGGAGTGCGTTCTTTATATATAGAGCGTCGCTCTTGTTGGGCGACGGGGTTTTGGCGGCGCAGATTTGCTGACCGCAAAATAGTGTTAGAGATGCTTGAGGCAAGCGGCAAGCGGGTCTATAGCGCCCGCGAGTTTCAGCCCCTCTGCCGGCTGCCCCGACCTGTGTCGGCGGTCGGCGCGGACGGGCTGAGCCAACGAAAGAACAACAGGCAACGGGCGGCACTATCCTTATGAAGAGCTTGAAAACCCTTGTAATTGCGGCAGCTTTGTCGCTTGGCGTCGCCGGGGCGGGCCATGCGCAGGCACCGGCTGCGGCTCCGGCCGAAGCACCTGCCGCAACGGCAACCGCGAATCCGGCGCCAGTCGCGCCCGCAGCGGTCGCGACCGCTGCGAC
>Ga0307414_10000238_pt1 | contig 34966 bp, 42 predicted proteins | sample DK1Ometagenome_FD_203804 | JGI IMG/M metagenome (GOLD analysis project Ga0307414, IMG submission 203804) | Maize rhizosphere microbial communities from greenhouse at UC Davis, California, United States - DK15-O-3 | ecosystem: Host-associated > Plants > Roots > Rhizosphere > Soil | place: USA... | reverse complement strand
CAAGGCCAAGGCTTCTTGGGTCAGGCCGGCTCGAAGCCGGGCGGCGCGGAGGTTGTCAGAGAAGGCCATGGGCCAATTCTTCACGGTCTGTGATGTGGCGCTAACACGATTTGTGTTGCGCGCAGGATCACGATATGTGATTCTCCCCGAATGGACGCACTCGACAGAGCCGTGAAAGCCGCCGGCGGGGTTACATCCCTTGCCTCCCATCTTGGTGTTCGCCAGAGCGCTGTTAGCAATTGGCGCTCCCGGGGGCGTGTGCCCCCGGCCATGGCCATTCCCATCGAATCCGTCACTGGCGTTTCCCGCCATGACCTTTGCCCCGACATTTTCGGACCCTTGGGCGGTCTGGCCCCCGTGACCAAGCGGGAGTTGCTGGCAAAGCTCGGCCTCTCCAATGACGCACACCTGGCCGTCGTCTTGGCCCTCCCGGTGGATCGCGTCGCATCGTGGGAGCTGGACGCAGCTGTCCCGGCTCTGCCCGGTGTTCTCGCCGTCCTGGGTGCTGCGCCAGTCGGTGCTGTTTCGCGCGTCGAATCCGATCCCGACGCGGACCGCATTGGCCCGGTCGACACCGCCTGAAAGGCCATCCCTGGCCGTCGTCCCTGAATTGTTGATCTCCATGGCGCCAATCCTGCGCCACCCGAGCCTAGCCCGAAACCTTGAAACACCGTCCCTCCCAAGGTGACCTCATGACCTGCCGCACATCCGCACTCAACTGGCTCGACGTTCTCTACAACTCCGTGCGCAAGACGCCCGGAGGTGTCGTGGATGCAGCCGCATTCCTGGCCGACCGTCGTGGGAAGTCGATGCACCCGGAAACCCTTCGCGCGAAGTTGCGTGGGTTGGAGGGTGAGTCGGTGACGATGGAAATTGCCGAACTGCTCACAGAGTGGATGCAGGAGAAGGCGGGCGGCAGTGATTACGCCTTGGACTGGATGCAGGCGCTGGCCGGGCAGTTCGGCATGGCCGTGGCTACGGTTCCGCCGCCGCCGGAGGGCGGCTGGTCGGACGAGATCGGCGCCATCCAGACGAAGTTGCTGGAGATCACCACGCGGGTGGGGCGCTTGTCAGGCACGGCGGTGGCGGCAATGGCCGATCACCACATCGACAGCGACGAAGCCAAGTTGATGGTGGAAGAAGCCAACTCTCTGATCACGATGGCACACCGGCTGATCCGCAACGTGTCGCGCGCTGCAGCAAAGGGGAGGGTGCGTCGATGAACCATCCCGCTCGCTCCACCGATCCCAGCACCAGCCACGAGGCGGCCAACTACATCGTTGCCACTGGCGTCCAAGGTGACCAACAAGCCGCAGCAGCTTCCGCCGTGCGTCGCTTCCCGGGCCTGACAAGCCTCGAACTGGCGAACGAGACGGGCATCTGCCGATACGTGCTCGCTCGACGCCTTCCCGAACTGGCAGAAACCGGCCGCGTGTGGCGGGGCCCGAAGAAGCCTTGCCCAGTGTCTGGCCGCAGTGCCTGCACCTGGTGGCCGGTGGCTCGGGGCCAAAACATGACGCTGGGGCTCTGACATGTCGACCATCATCATGTCGCAGTGCTGGCCGCTGCAGGGCCTGAGCGTCACGCAGAAGGCTGTGTTGATCTCGCTGGCTGACCAAGCCAACGACGACGGCGTGTGCTGGCCGGCGGTGGGCACCATCGCCGCGCGCTGCTGCATGTCGCCGCGCGCTGTCCGCACCGCCATGGATCATCTGGAAGTCGTGGGCCTACTGACCCGCGACCGCAGGTTCAACAGCAGCACTGTCTACAACGTCACCCCGGCCAAGTTCGACAAGGCCGCAGCGCCATCGAAGGGCACTCGCAAGACCGGAAAAGCCGGTACTGCATCGGGCGCAGGTGCTGCGCCCCGTGCAGGGGGTGCGCCCGATGCAGGTGGGGATGCGCCCCGTGCAGGTGGGGATGCAGCGGGCGCAGGTCTGGAGGTGCGCCCCGTGCCGCCTAACCGTCATATAACCACCAATGAACCGTCAGAAGAACCGTCATCTCCGGCGGGCCTGTCGGCCGCGCCGCCGGTGGTGGATTCGGAAACGGAGTTGCAGGCCGCGTGCAGGGCGACATGGGCGGCATACGCCAGCGCCTACCGCATCCGCCATGGCGTGGCACCGGTCCGCAACGCGAAGGTCAACGCCAACGTGAAGCAGCTGGTGCAGCGTCTCGGGCATGCCGAAGCACCGGCCGTCGCCGGGTGGTTCCTGACCGTCAACGAGCGCTACGTGGTGCAGAACATGCACGACCTGGGCTCGCTGCTGTCGAAGTGCGAGGCCTACCGCACGCAGTGGGTCACCGGCAGGCAGATGACCGCGACCAGCGCCCAGCAGCAGGACCAGACCCAGAGCAACGCCAACGCCGCAGACGAGGCCAAGGCCAAGCTGCGCCAGCTGAGGGGGGCGACCAATGCTCACTGACGCCGAGCAGGATCAGCTGGTGGACATGCTGGCCTCTACTGCCGAGGTCATGGGCGAGAAGATCAGCCCCAACGCGGCGACGTACATGGTGCTGGATCTGGCCACCTATCCGCTGCGCGTGCTGGCCGAGGCGCTGACCGCCTGCCGCCGCGAGGTAAAGGGTCGGCTGAGCCTGGCCGCGATCATGGAGCGAATTGACGACGGGCACCCGGCACCGAACGAAGCGTGGGCTGTGGCGATCCGGGCCGCTGACGAGGCGGTGACCGTGGTATGGACAGAGCAGACCAGGGACGCATGGACGGCGGCGCTGCCGCTGGTCGAGGAGGGCGACAAGATCGCAGCCCGGCAGGCGTTTCTGGAGGTGTACGCCCGGTTGGTGAAGGGCGCGCGCGCTGTGGGTGGCTGCGCCGTCTATCAGCCGTCGCTGGGCCATGACGCGAGTGCCCGCGCCGCAGCGCTGCAGCTGGCGGTGGATGCTGGCCGCTTGGCGCACGAACAGGTAGCCGATCACCTGGCGCTGCCGCCGGCCACGCCCGCATTCAATCCGCTGGCCCTGCTCGCCGGCCGAGTGGAGGCGAGCCCGGAAGCGACCGAGCGCACCCGGAAGCACCTGGCCGAAATCGCCGAGCTGTTCGGCCCCGCTCAGGACGCAGCGGCATGAGGCAGGACCACGTCGAACTGGAGGTGCGCCCTGTGTCCGAGCCGGTGGCGGTGGCCGGTTGGTATCTGGCCTATGGCTACGGGATCAAGCCGCTGGTGCTGTACGCCACCCGCGGGGCGACCGTCTGGCGCGATGGTTGCCGGCAGATCCCGATCACCCGGTATGCCGGGCCGATTCCGGAACTGCGCTGATGTGGTCCAACGATCCGGCGCCGACCAAGGAAGAAGCGGCGCGCATCGAGTTGGCCAAGACAGGCCCGTGCATGGCCTGTGTGGTGTTGCAGATCCAGCAGCTGCTGGACCCGGAACGGGTGGTCTACGGCTGCGACTACAACCACGCCAAGAGCGGCAATCGGCGACGCGGCCACTACTTCGGCTTCGCGCTCTGCATATGGCACCACCGCCGCCGACTGATGGAAGGGAAAACCTTCGCTTGGATGCGACAGATCTACGGCCCGAGCCTGTTGGATGGCTCGCGGACCTTCCACGAAACCTACGGATCTGATGACGACCTGATCGAGCAGCAGACCTATATCAACGAACTGAGGGCGACGGCATGAAGAAGACGAAGGCATTGGCACCGAGGTTGAACCCTCAGATCGCGCCCAGGGAGCGCCGAATGGACCACAACACGGTGTCCCGGCCCAAGCGTAGGAGGCCAGGCACATTCGCCGCCGGTCAGGTTGAGACGGTTGAGCAGTTCGAGGCCCGTGGCGGGCAGGTGCAGCGCCTTCCGGCCAGCTGGGATCAGGCGGCATGAACAACCGCCCCTTACTCAACAGCCTGCTGGCTCGATCCGCCGCCGACGGGCGCCTGTCGATCAACGCCGCGCGGGACATTCTCGCTGAATCGGAGTCGCCTGCTGTGCGGTGGCGTCCCATCGCGGAGGCTCCGCAGGACGGCACGCGGCTGATGCTGTGGGACTCGGTGAGCAAGCGGCCGGTGTTCGGCAGTTGGCGCGGGGACAACCCGAAGATCACGCACTACGCGGCCGAGCCGGCTGGCCCCGCGGCGGCCTGATGAACGCAACCAATAAGCCGGCGCGACCGCGCGCTGCACGAGCAAACCACCAAGGGGAAGGCACATGCGAATGAACAATGCACGGGAACTGCTGTCCAGCCGGACGGGCCCAAAGACCATGAGCTTTGATGGGAGTGCGGGCGGCCCGACCACCCAGGAGATCGTGGCCGCACTGGCGTACGTGCCACACGGGCTGGGGCATGAGCTGCTGCAGGCAATGTGGTGGCCCGAGAGTGGTCAGCGCCGGCGCGAACAGCTGCGCCAGGCCGTCATCGCTTTGGTGGCACCGGAGTTCACCCGCCAGATGCACGAACTGGCCGATGCCCGAACGGAGTTTGGCATCGCCAAGGCCAGCATGGGCTGGTGCGGCGGGACGGTCACCGATGCACAGCGACGCGAGCTGCGCCGAGCAGAGAAGGCGCTGGACGATGCGCGCGCTGCGGCATGGCCGAACAACACGATGGAGCAGCTTGGGGTTCTGGCTGTCCGAAGCTGCCGCCGGCGCCGTCGAACGTGATGCGCGCGCCGAACTACGTCCAGAGGTTGTCGGAGCTGCTGTTCGAATCGTCACCGACGCCGAGGACCACGTCCGAGCCTGCCAAGCAGTGATCGCCGCTGACCGCCAGCCGGTGACGCAATGAACCGCCGGATGCTGGCACTGGGCCGGTTGAAGGCCGGCGAGATGAACAAGACCGAGGCGGCGTATGCCTCGCGGCTGAGCGCGTTGCAGGCTGCCGGCGAAATCCAATGGCACCGCTTCGAGGGCCTGAAGCTACGTCTGGCGGACAACACGTTCTACACCCCGGACTTTGCGGTCATGGCAGCCGACGGCGTCATGGAGTGCCACGAGGTGAAGGGCCATTGGCAGGACGATGCAAGGGCCAAGATCAAGATCGCCGCGTCCATGTACCCGTTCCGCTTCATTGCGGTGAAGGTGCGGCGCAAGCGCGACGGCGGCGGATGGGAAGTGGAGGAGTTCTGATGGCTGGAGCAGTGACGGCTACCGTCCGCATGCGCTGGTGGCTGCGGTGCTACTTGGCCGCGGTGGTGTGGTTTGCCAGGACGACGGGCATGGAACCGGACTGGGAACGGGTCGAGGGATGGATACGCCGCGGCTTGGTACTGCGAACGACGAGGGTTGCTGATGGACGTTCCACAGATTGAAAAGCTGGCGGCAGCACTGGCCGCTGAGCAGGCTGCGCGCGCTGCAGCAGTCACCGCCTTGGCCGCGCGCATCGATGGCAGCACAGACGCTCGCATCGATCGCTTGGTCGGGATCATCGAGCAGCAGGGCAAGCAGATGGCTGAGCTGGCAACGCATGTCGGTCTGCTTGTCCAGGCGGTGGCCCTCTTGTTGGGCGAGGAGGCAGGCGCACCGGTGCAGGACGAGGGTGCCGAGCCGGAGCGCGTCGACCTGGACGGGAACACGTACTGATGGCAGGGCTGGCCGGCAACCGCCAAGCCAAGCGCGCGTTGCCAACGAACAGCAGGGCGTGGCGCGCGCTGCGGGAGACCATCCTGCTGCGCGACCTGTACCGGTGCCAGGAGCAGGCCTGTGGTGTGTTGTGCGCCGGCAAGGGGAAAGCCCACGTCGATCATGTGGATGGCAATCCGAACAACAACGCTCCGGAGAACCTTCGGACGCTGTGCGTCAGCTGCCATAGCAGGAAGACCGCACGCGAGGATGGCGGCTTCGGCAACACCGAGCGCGTCCTGATCGGTTGCGACGCCGATGGATGGCCCTTGCAGGCGTCACGGCAGGGCACCGCGCGGGCGAAGTAGCCCATGGAACCTGAACGAGTATGTCCACAGGTTATCCACAGAAACCTGAACGGGGGGCAAAAAAGTTTGGGTCGATTTGCCAGCGATACGTGCGCCCCCCCAAACGCACGCATCCACAGTTGGAAAGACGACCCCCATTCCTGAACAAGCGTTGCTTTGTTCAGTGAGCGATTCAGACGGTGAACCATGGCAAATCCCCGCACTCCAGCAGCAAAAGCGGCAGTGTCCGGTGCTGCGGCAAAGAATCCGCAGCGGCATCGAAATCGAAAGACGCCGAAGGGGCCAAAAGCCATCGGCGCTCCCTACAAGGGAATGACCAAAGAACAGGTCGCCGTCTGGAAAGAGCAGGTCGAGAACATGCCTTGGCTGCACGCTGGTCACCGGCTGCTGCTGCGCCAGGTGTGCATCCTCGCCGCGCGAATGGCGACCGACCCGGAGATGGGTGTTTCGGCGATGCAGGCACTGGGCTCGCTCCTGTCGAAGCTCGGTGCCACGCCGGTGGATGAGACGAAAGTGAATCATGGCCCAGGCGAAGACGAAGACCCGGACGACAAGCATTTCTGACTGCCGGACCAGCGAGTATCCGCTGGCAGTGGTGGAAGGCAGGATCGTTGCAGGCCCGCACGTGCGCAACGCTTGCCGCCGGCACCTGAAAGACCTTGAGGACGCCCACGAGCGGGGCCTGTACTTCGACCGCGAAGCTGCAGACAAGAAGATCGCATTCTTCGAAGACGTGTTGCGACTCAGTGAGGGGCAGTTCGAAGGAAAGCCGTTCAAGCTGCACCCCAGCCAGGCATTCAAGATCGGCAGCCTATTCGGTTGGAAACAGGCGGACGGCACGCGCCGCTTTCGGCGTGCGTACATCGAGGAAGGCAAGGGAAACGGCAAGTCGCCTATGGCGGGCGGTATCGCGCTGATCGGGCTCTGCGCCGATCAGGAAGCTGGCGCCCAGGTGTACGCGGTGGCCTCGCATAAGGATCAGGCAGGCATCTTGTTCCGCGATGCGGTCAAGATGGTGAAGGCTTCGCCGGCGTTGAAGAAACGGCTGGAGTTCTCAGGCGGTGAGGGCAAGGAATACAACATCGCCCACCACAAGTCGCAGAGCTACTTCCGACCAGCGTCCCGCGACGTTGGCAAGACGGGTTCCGGCTACCGCCCGCACTTTGTCCTGGCCGACGAAGTGCACGAGATGGCGGACGGCAAGATCATCGAAATGATGGAGAACGGGTTCAAGTTCCGCCGTTCGCCGCTGCTTTTCATGATCACCAACTCGGGCAGTGACCGGAACAGCGTTGCATGGGCCGAACATGAGCACGCGGTAAAGGTCGCCGCTGGTCATACGGAGGCGGTCAACGATCCAACCTTCATCGGTGAGCCCATCGATGACCGCACGTTCTCGTTTGTGTGCGGACTGGACGAGGACGATGACCCGCTGGAGGATCCGCGGTGCTGGGTGAAAGCAAACCCGATGCTGGGCATCACCATCACGCAGGAGTACCTGCAGGGGCGGGTCGACCTAGCCAAGCAGATTCCGAGCAAGCTTAACGAGATCCTGCGACTCAACTTCTGCATGTGGACTGACGCTGACCAGGCGTGGCTCAGCCGAGAGACGCTGGAGCCTGCCCTGCAGTCATTTGACACGTCCCAGCACCATGGCAAGCGCCTGCATCTCGGGTTGGATCTGTCGCAGAACCGCGACATTACTGCGCTCGGCGCGGTAGTGGAGACCGGAGCGAAGGAGGTGCTGGTCGAGGTCGAGGGCAAGAAGACGCTGGTGAGCAAACCAACGTTTGACGCCTGGGTAGAGGCATGGACCCCAGGCGATACGGTCAAGGCCCGCGAGCTACGCGACAAGCTTCCGTACAGCACGTGGATTGCCAAGGGCCACCTGCACGCGCCACAGGGCCAGACGATCAGCTACCGGCACGTCGCGCAAACGGTGGCCGAGTATGACCGGGACTTCGAAATCGCTCAGGTTGCCTACGACAGGTACGCGTTCCGCCAGTTCGAAGAGGAAGTAAAAGAACTGGGCCTTTCGGTTTCGTTCGTCGAGCACCCGCAGGGTGGCCTGAAGAAGGGCAAGCCTACAGAGGCGGCAGTAAAGGCCGCCGCTGCCGCAGGTAAGCCGGCGCCGGAAGGTCTCTGGATGCCCGGGTCTCTCCGATTGTTCGAGGAAGCCCTGTTGCAAGGGCGGGTCCGCTTGCTCGGGAACCCCGTGCTGGTGTCGGCAATCATGTCGGCCGTCATCGAAAGCGATAAGTGGGAAAACCGTTGGCTGTCTAAGGCACGGTCCGTCAACAAGATCGACGCCGCGGTAGCGGTCGTGATGGCTTTCGGCTCCGCAAATTCATCGGTCGCGCCCGCCTCTGTCTATGAGCGGCGAGGCATCCGATTCCTATAGGAAACGCAATGTCCAGGTTCAACGAAGAAGATATCAAGTCGCTGGACCGGATCTGGAATCCGCCGCCGGCGGCGCTCCAAGGCGCACGGGCTGAGGCCGGCCAGTTCACGGGGATGGATGACCCGGCGCTGTTGGAGTTCATCCGGGCGCAGAGCGGGCAGGGCGGTGGTGGATACCAGCTGCGCAACATGGCGGTGCTCCGCTGCCTGTCTCTGATCTGCGGGACCATCGGCATGCTGCCGTTGAACGTGATCGAGTCTGGTGGGAAGAAACGGATAGCCACCGAGCACCCCGCGCACCGCCTGCTCAAGGTCAAGCCGAACCCGTGGCAAACGCCGTTGGAGTTCAAGAGGCAGATGGAGCTGGCCCGGCAGCGTCACGGTGACGCCTACGCGCGGATCGTCTGGTCAGCAGGCCGGCCAATCCATCTCATCCCGTTGGACTCTCCCGCGGTGCGCGCCGAGCTTGGCGACGACTGGCGGATGATCTACCGGTTCAACAGCAAGAAGCGTGGCGAGGTGGTGCTGAAGCAGGAGGAGGTCCTGCACATTCGCGATATCTCCGTGGACGGTGTCACCAGCTTGTCGAGGATGAAACTGGCCGACCGGGCAATTCGCCTGGCGCTGGATGCTGAGCGAGCTGCGAGCCGCATCTTCGAAACCGGCAACATGGCCGGTGGTGCTATCGAAGTGCCGAACGCGCTAAGCGAGATCGCTTACGGACGCATGCGCGGGTCGCTGGAGACCGAGTATGCCGGCGCTGCAGCAGCTCAGAAATGGATGCTGCTGGAAGAGGGAGCCAAGGCAAACAAGTTCGGCAGCACGGCGCAGGAAGCGCAGCACGTCGAGAACCGGAATGCCCAGGTGGAGGAGGTGGCCAGGCTCTACGGCGTTCCCCGCCCTCTGCTGTTCCTGAGCGATACCAGCTGGGGCACCGGCATCGAGCAGTTGGGCATCTTCTTCCTGCAGTACACGATGCTGGAGCACTTCACCAACTGGGAGCAGGCGGTTGCGCGGTCGCTGATTCCAGAGCGCGACCTGGAGCGATTCCAGCCGAAGTTCAACGTGCGGGCGCTGATGCGCGGAACGCTCAAGGATCAGGCCGAATTCTTCAAGGCCGCCCTCGGCTCCGGCGGCACCAAGCCGTTCCACACGCAGAACGAGATCCGCGACCTGCTGGATTACCCCGAATCGGACCAGCCAGGCGCCAACGACCTGATCAACCCCATGACACAGAAGGGAAAGAGCGATGAGCCTCCGGCAGCTGCCTGAAATCCGTGCCGAGCGACGGCTCGGTGCCGCCCAGTTCGATATGCGGCCCGACGCGCTGGAACGCTGGGAGCCGGAAGTCCGCGCTGCCGGCAACGACGCAAACAGCATCTCTATCTACGATTCGATCGGCGAGAACTGGGAAGGCACCGGCGTTACCGCAAAGCGGATCAGCGCCGCCCTTCGTGCGATCGGTAGCAAGGACGTGGTGGTAAACATCAACTCTCCAGGCGGTGACTTCTTCGAGGGCGTTGCGATCTACAACCTGCTGCGCGAGCACCAGGGCCGCGTGACGGTCCAGGTGATGGGGCTGGCAGCGTCAGCGGCATCGGTTATAGCCATGGCCGGCGACGAGATCCTGATGGGCGACGGGGCGTTCCTGATGATCCACAACGCCTGGGCGGTGGCCATCGGCAATCGGCACGACATGGCGGATGCGGCAAAGCTGTTGGAGCCGTTCGACGCAGCCATGGCCAAGGTCTACGCCGCCCGGTCGGGTATCACCGAGGCGGAAGCGGCGCGGATGATGGACGAGGAGACGTGGATCGGCGCCGGCCAGGCTGTCGAGGACGGCTTTGCCGATGGCCTGCTCGACGGGGCCGCCGCCACCAAGGATGCCAAGCAGGCATCGGGTGGCCGCAAGGCGCTGGCCTTGGTCGAAGCGGCAATGGCCAAGGCTGGCCACTCCCGCTCCATGCGACGCGACACCCTCAAATCGCTGTTCAACGGCAAGCCGAGCGCTGCCGACCCTGCCATGCCGAGCGCTGGCGGAAACGAAACCACGGCCCTGCTGCAGGGCCTTCTCGACAACATCAAAGCCTAAGAGGCCAACAAATGACCAAGATGACCCACGGCCGCGTTCCGCGTGGCCTCGTTTCCGTGCGCGCCGATGGTGGCAGCCAGCCCGACGTGAAGGCGCTGGTGGAGAGCCTGAACAAGGCATTCGCCGACTTCAAGGCCGAGCACAACAAGCAGCTGGACGAAATCAAGAAGGGCAATGCCGATGCACTGCAGGCCCTGAAGGTCGACAACATCAACGCCGATATCACGCGTCTGCAGGCTGCGGTCGACCAGGCCAACACCCAGATGGCCGCGTTCCAGATGGGCGGTGGCGGTGCCGCCAGCGACGTGGCCGATGCCGAGTACACCGAGTCGTTCCGCGCTCACTTCCGCAAGGGTGAAGTCCAGGCCGCTCTGAACAAGGGCGCTGCCAATGAGGGCGGCTACCTGGCCCCGGTGGAATGGGATCGCACCATCACCGACCGCCTGGTCATTCTGTCGGATATGCGTCAGCTGGCCACGGTCCAGCCGTGCTCGGGCGCCGGCCTGACCAAGTTGTTCAACATGGGCGGCACCGCGTCGGGGTGGGTTGGCGAAACTGCGGCACGTCCGCAGACCGGTACGGCGCAGTTCCAGTCGCTGAACTTCGGCTGGGGCGAGATCTACGCCAATCCGGCGGCGACCCAGCAGCTGCTGGACGATGCCGAGATTGACTTGGAGGCGTGGCTGGCCGGCGAAGTTGAGACCGAGTTCTCCAAGCAAGAAGGCACTGGCTTCTGGGCCGGTGACGGCGTCGACAAGCCGTTCGGCATGCTGACCTACGTCGAAGGAGGCGCCAACGCGACCAAGCACCCGTTCGGTGCCATCAAGGTGGTGAACAGTGGTGTGGCGGCCGGCATCAACGGCGACAGCATCATCGACCTGGTCTATGACCTGCCGTCCGCATTTACCCGCGGCGCCAAGTTCGCGATGAACCGCAAAACCCAAGGTGTGGTGCGCAAGCTGAAGGATGCCCAGGGTAACTACCTGTGGCAGCCGTCGCTGGTGGCCGGCCAGCCGTCCACCCTGGCTGGTTTCGCCGTGCAGGAAGTGGCTGCGATCCCCGATGTTGCGGCGAACGCGATCGGCATGCTGTTCGGTGACTTCAAGCAGACCTACACCGTCTTCGACCGCAAGGGCGTGCGCGTGCTGCGCGACCCGTACACCAACAAGCCCTACGTCATGTTCTACACGACCAAGCGTGTGGGCGGCGGTGTGCACAACCCCGAGCCGATGCGCGCCCTCAAGATCGCGGCTGCGGCCTGATCACCACCCGTCGGGCGGCCTCGCGCCGCCCGGCATCAATCCAGTGTTCGAGGAGCCGCAATGGCAAAGTTCATCAAGCCCTTCCGCGGGGTTCCGGAAGGCAAGATCTACCCCATCCAGTTCGCTGCCGGCGACGACTGTCCGCCCGAACTGGAGGCCGGTGCACTGTCGGTGGGCGCGCTGAGCCTGATCGCTGACGCCCCGCCGCCGCTGACGCTGTTGGGGTCCAGCCTGCAGCCGGCGCGGTTCGAATTCGCCGATGGAAGTGAACTGTCGCTCGGTGATGTGGTCAGCAAGGCGCATGCCGCTTCGGGCCTGACCGTTGAAGCCTGGAATGAGATGAGCGAAGAAGTGCGCGAGATGGCAATCGCCGAGACGGTGAAGGGTCTGATTGCCGAGACCGCTGAGACCGCCGACAAGCAGCAGGCAACCGGCGATAAGGTGACCCTGATCGCCCAGCTGGAGGCGGCAGAGATCCCCTTCGACAAGCGCTGGGGTGCTGAAAAGCTGGCCGCAGCACTGGCTGAAGGGAAGAAGGACTGACATGCCCATTGTCTCGATCGCACAGGCCCGCTCGCATGTGCGAGTCGAGGCCGACTACCCCGAAGAGCAGTTGCAGGCCGCGGTTTCCGGTGCTGTGGACGCCGCGCAGGCATACCTCAATCGTAGGATCTACGAGAGCTCGGACACGCTGGCTCAGGCGCGAGCCGGCTACCCAGCGGCGGTAAGGGCAGCGGCAATAGCCCGTGACCAGGCGCTGGCTGACGCAGTGTTCATCGAGAACCGAGAGGAGCGCACCGCGGCGATCCGTCTTGCCAACGTTGCTTTCGGCGAAGCCACGGCAGAGGCGGAGGCCTGCATCCACGGCGTGGTCGTGAATCCCAGCATCGTCACGGCGGTACTGCTGACGATTGGTCATCTCTACGCGAACCGCTCCGACGTGGTTGTGGGCGCCCAAGCGGTAGAGCTTCCCAACGGCGCCAAGAGTCTCCTGCGCCCATATCGAAGGGTGATGATGCCATGACGCTTCAGGACGGCGATCTGCAGAGTCGCATCCGCTTCGAGCGGAAGACCATTGCGCGCGATCCGCTCGGCGGCCAAGACAAGCCGGTATGGGCTGAGGTTGTGTCCGTGTGGGCCAAGGCCACCAACAACCTTGCGGCCACCACCGAGGCTGTGGCTGCCGGCGCCGACCGCTACCGGGAGCAAGTCAGGTTCGATATTCGCCCCCGGCAAGTCGACCCTCAATGGCGGATCGTGTTCCGTGGTCGCATGTTCGATATCAAGAGCATTGCGCCCAGTAACGACCGTAGCGAGATGGCAATCATCGCCGTAGCGGGGTTGACCAATGGCTGAGCAGGTATCGATTCAAGGTTTGGCCGGCTTGCTGCGATCGCTGCGGGAGGCACCCAGGGCCGTTCAGGGAAGTGCAGTCCGTGCCGGCATGCGCAAGGGCGGCAATGTGATCCGGGACGACGCGAGGCGCCGTGCGCCGAAGGCGTCGGGGTTTTTGGCCAGCCAGATCATCACGCGACGAGCCAACGCGCAAAGCAGGTCCCGCGCAGGCGTGGGCAAGGACGGGGAGTACTTCACGGTGGGGGTAAAGTCCGGTCGCCGACGCAAGTACGCCAACACCAAGCGCAACAAGCGACGTGGTCGAGCAGGGAAATCCTACGTTGACCGCGGCTGGGCCTACTACTGGCGGTTCCTCGAGTTCGGCACGAAGAAGCAGCGGGCTTCGCCGTTCTTGACGCCGGCCGGCGAAGCCAAAGGCCCCGAGGCGGCGCAGGTGATCATCGATGAAACCCGGGCCGCGCTCGACAAGCAGCTTAGGAAGGAGGGCTGGCGATGATGGTTCCCCTAATCCAATCGCTGCTGGAAGACGATGCGACCGTCCGGCAGGTGCTCGGCGACCCCGCCAGCTTGTTTCTGGGCAGCGCGCCCCAGGGCACGCCGCTCCCGTACGCGACGTGGGAAGTTGTTGGTGGCTCGCCCACCGCGATGCTGTCTGAGCCGCCGCCGGCGGACGGCTGGCGGGTCCGCTTGACCGTGTGGGGCGAGAGCCTGAGCCAGGCCAACGGCGTTGCCGTCGCCATCCGGAATGTGATCGAGCGCGTGGGCAGCATCGAGTCGCACAACCCCACGCCCGACAGCGACGACACGGACGCAATGGGCATTTCATTCGACGCGCGGCTGCTGCAGCTGCGCTGATCCACACAACGGCAATCCACCGGCCCCGCAAGGGGCTTTTTTCATGCCCGGCGACGGGCACAACGCAAGGAAACCCCTATGGGACAGGTACTCAAGTCGAAGCACACCCAGCTGTTCATCGCCATCGGCGAGGCGGAGGTCATTAAGGTGACCCGTGTCCGTTCGGTCGGCTTCCCTGATGGCCAGGCGTCGGAAATCGATATCTCGGACTTCGATGACGACTGGGATCAGTTCGTCGCGGGCCGCAAGCCGTGGACGTTGGTATCAGCGACGGCTGGGGAGTTGCCACGATCGACACCAGCGCTCACACCAGGACGAAGGGCGGGCAGGTCAATACCGTGCCTGGAGCGCTGTACCGCAGGCTAACCTGCAACCTTTCCGGCCGGGCTACGGACGTTGTTCGCGGGGGAGGCTTGAACGGAACGGACTGGGAGACGATCGGCGCGGCACTGGCTGGCCGTCGCCGCTCCTGCGTTGTCCCGCAATACCGGGATATGGCGACCAAGGCATTCGATCCGCTGCTGGCGGCCCGGTCAGCGCTCTACGGCTACCCCACGCAGCTGCCGACTGCCGAAAACATCAGCCGGCAGTACTTTTCCGGGTACATCGAGTTTGAGGAAGTCCCTGCGTAGCTGGCATGATCCCTGAAAATCTAGGGAGGTTCTATGAACTTTGGGAAGTTGTTCGCGCCGTTGCTGCTTGTGGCGCTGGCCGGTTGTTCGTCGCCCAAGGATGACGGCTCAAAGAAGGCCCTGTTGAACTGCATGAGCGCAATTCAGTCTGCGTCGGATAATCCGAGTGCTATGAAGGTCCCGTACTCCAAGGACTGGGGAACGGCTGGAGAGCACCACTTTGCTTGGCCGGCTGGGTCAGGCCTGATCTTGGCCACGAAAGGCGGGGCCGCGCAGCCGGCCTCGGCGTCCTGTATCACGAACGCAGCTGGAATCGTGACTGACATGACTATCAACGGGTCGGACGTCCCGATCCGCTAAGTCACTCCCTTCATAAGTCTCAAAGCCCGCTCTGTGCGGGCTTTTTTTTTGGGAAAAGCGATGAGCCTTTACACCCTTACCGTTGACCTGCTGCTGAAGTCGGGATCCTTCGAGCGTGACAGCGGGAAGGCTGCGCGCGTAGTTCAGCGCGACATGGCGACGATTCAAACCTCAATGACCGAAGCCGCGCGGCGGGGTGCCGACGAGGTAGCCGCAGGCTTTCGTCGCGTGGCGTTCGAGGCCATCGGACTCTCATCTGCGCTGACCGCAGTGAAGGCTGCCATTGGTAAGGCGGACGAGTGGACAAACCTCAACAATCGTCTACGCCTGGTGACGCAAGGGCAAGCGCAGTTTGCCGCGGCCCAGGCGGACGTGGTCCGCATCGCTGGCGCTGCTCGACAGCCGCTTGGGGCCACTGCTGAGCTGTACCAGCGCATCGCGATGAACCAGGAGGCCACCGGTCTGTCTGGCGCCGCCTTGGCGCGCGTTGTTGAGACTATCAGCAAGACGATGGTCATAAGTGGTTCAACTTCTGCTGGTGCAGAAGCGGCCCTAGTACAGCTTGGCCAAGCATTTGCGTCGGGCACTCTGCGTGGCGAAGAGTTGAACTCTGTGATGGAGCAGGCGCCGGCGTTGGCACAGGCCATCGCGAAAGGCTTGAACGTACCGATCGGGAAGCTGCGTGAACTCGGCGCTGCCGGCAAGTTGTCGTCACAACAGGTGATCAGCGCGCTGCAAAGCCAGGCCGGCGCTGTTGATGAGGCGTTCGGCAAGATGACCGCCACCGTTGGGCAGTCGCTGACTCTGTTCAACAACAACTTGCAGGTAATGGTCGGTAGGGCCGACGAGGCGACCGGCGCATCGCAAGCGCTGGCCGCTGGTATTGGCGCGCTCGGCAACAACCTACAGTTGGTTGCCGTTGCAGGTGCGGCGGTAGCTTCGGGCCCACTGCTGAAGACGCTTCTCGCGCGGGTAGCGGCAACAAACGCAGGGATGGCCGCTGATCGCGCCGCGGCGGCGCAGAATCTTGCCTCTGCGCAGCAGCTTGAATTGCGCGCACGTGCGGCCATGCTCGATGCGCAGGCTGAAGTCCGCCGAATGGAGGTAATCGGCGGCAGCGTATCTGTCAGCTCCAAGGCTGCTGCCGCGACGCTTGAGCACCGGCAGGCGACGCTGCTACTCGCTCAGGCGCAGACCCAGTCGGCGGCCGCAAGCGCAAGCTGGGCCGCGAGGGCGGGAGCGTCCACCTTGGCAATGCTGGGCGGGCCTGCCGGAATTGTCACGATGCTGGCAACCGCCGCCGCTGGCTGGCTGCTTTTCCGCGACAACACCACTACTGCCGCTGCAGCGCTGATTGACTTCGGTGGCGCTGCGGACACGGCGATCGAGAAGTTCAAGGATCTCAACAGCCAGATGCAGGCAGGTGAGATCCTGCGCCTGCAAAAAGAGATCGACGCCAACTATCGGACCATCACCGATTCGATCACCGAGATGGTGGCCGCTGCCACCAACTTTGCTACCGTCGGGCAAGCCTCGGACTTCATCAAGGAAACCGAGCGGCTAGATTCAGCATTCAAAGCCGGCAAGATCAGCGCTGATGATTTTTCGGCTGGCCTTGAAGCGGCATGGAAGTCGATGATTGAGGGGTCTCCTGCTGCGGCTGCTGTGGCAAAGAGCCTGACTGAAGAAACCGCAGCCGCGGCCACTGCTGGCCGGGAGGTTGATCGCAAGCGGGCAATCTTGGAGGCGTTCACCGGGAGCAGCACCCAGGCCAAGAGCGCGACCGACGCGCTGTCGGGATCGTTCAATGTCCTTGGGGACTCGGCAGGGGCGGCAGGCAAGCGCATTGCATCGGCCATGCAGTCGCTGCCCGGACAGCTCGCGCGTGTCGGCAAGAGCGCGGGCGAGGTGGCGAAGCTGGATGTAGCCGACTGGTTCAAGGAAGCCCAGGCCGGCGGCGTCGACTTCTCCAAGCGTGACGACCCGAAGGTAAAGCAGTACATCGAACAGGGCGCGCAGTACATCCGGTTGCAGACCGAGCTGGCTGCCGCGCAGAAGACCTTCACCGAATCCCGCAAGGGCGCGGCGGCGGCTGAGCGTGCGGGCGCGAAGGACCGGAAGGCCGATGCGGAGGCAACCAAGCGCTACAACGAGCAGGCGGCGATGGCCGCCGCGACCATGGCCGGACCGCTCGCGGAAGCCACCGAGCGCCAGAAGCAACTGGAGGACAAGCTCAGGGAGGCGCTGAAGGAGGGGCGCATTGAGCGCGCGGCCTACAACACCTTGGTGTTGGAGTCGCAGAAGGCCTTGGAAATCTCAAGTGCTGAGGTCAACAAGGCGCTGTCCAGTCCCGAAGCGCTGCTGGCGACCATGGACGCCGAGGTGGCCATGCTGGGCAAGGTCGGCCGCGCTCGCGAACTGTCGCGCCGGCAGATGATGAACGAGCGCGACATGCGGCAGGAGCTGCAGAAGGCAGTGGAGGCGGCCGGAGGCAAGGAAGCGCTCGCCTTGGCGAAGGGCGCGGAAAGCTATGAGGCCTACGAACGGTCGATGCTTGCCGCAGCCGACGCGTCGGCTGCGCTGTCGATCCAGGTGGAGGAAGCAGCGGCAAATGCCGAGGCCTGGGCGAATGTGGTCTTGGACGGTGTGGATGGTGTTGCCGACGCAATGGCCGACTTTGTGGCCAGCGGCTTGCGCGATTTCAACGGTCTGTGGGACGACCTGAAGGACGTAGCCAAGCAGGGTCTGCGGGACATTGCCCGGGAGCTGCTGCAGCAGAAGCTGGTTATCCCCATCCAGACGAAGATCATGGAGGGGATCAGCGGCTGGGGCGGGCAGGGCGGTGGCTTCAGCCTGGACAGCCTGATGGGCCTGTTCGGTGGCAACGGATCGGCCGCCGGCGGCAAGAACCTGAGCAACATCGCCGGCCTGCTGTCGAAGGGGCAGGGGTTGTTCAGCGCTGGGGCGGGTGCGGCCACCAGCGGAATCAGTGCCGGTAGCCTCGCAGGGTTCGGCAACAACGTGGCTGCGTTCGCCGGCGGTGGCGCCTCCGCAGCGAGCGGAACCGCGGCAGCTGGTGCCGGTGCCGCATCGACGGCCGCCGCAGCGGTGCCGATCATCGGCTGGATCGTCGCCGGCATGATGAAAAATGCCGAGTTGTTCGATCAGGGCTGGGACATTGCCAACGGCGAGAGCTGGGCCGGCAAGATTGCAACGGCCGGTGCCGTTGGGCTCGCGGATAAGGGGTTCCGTGGACTGGGCTTCAACGACAAGACGGCATCCATCCTGTCGGGCTCCAGCATCCACGCCAAGCTGTTCGGCCGCAGCGCGCCCAAGGTGACCGGGCAAGGCATCACCGGCGATTACGGGTTCGGTGGCTTCAACGGCCAGTCCTACGCCGATATCAAGGCCAAGGGCGGCCTGTTCCGCAGCGACAAGAAGTGGACGCAGTACGGGGCGCTGGATCCGGGCATCGATCGCACGTTCGACATGGCGGCTCGCCAGGTGCGTGGCGCAGCCACTGACCTGGCCAAGCAGCTGGGCGTAGATCTCTCCGGGCAACTGGCCGGGGTGAAGGTGTCGCTGGGCAAGATGCAGCTGTCGGCGGATTCGGCAGAGGCGAAGGCGCAGCTGGAGGCCTACCTGGCCGACATGACGGACCGCCTGTTTACCGAGGCAGTACGTGCGGCAGGGTTCGGCGGCCAGCTGGATGGCTACTTCGAAGCGTCGGATGTGTTCTCGGCCCTCAGTGCTTCCATTGCACTGGCGGTGGGCAACGCCGACGAGCTGGGCCGCGCCCTCAGCGGCATGGAGGTGGAGAAGGTCAACAAGGCCGTTGACTACTTCCAGGACCTGGCCAGCGTTGCCGGCACCGACTTGGCCACGCAGGTCCAGAAGGTGACGGGGCTGCTGGGGAACTACGCCACGCTGATGGCGGATGTTTCCACGCAGCTGATGACCGGCGACCTGTCGAGCTACCAGCAGCAGGCGCTGACCATCGAGCGCACCTACCGCCAGCAGGTGAAGTCGGCCAACGACTACGCCAAGGCGCTGGGCCTGTCCGGTGCGCGCGCTGAGGACCTGGCCAAGATCGAAGCCCTGCGGGCGATGAACATGGGCAAGTTGCAGGCGCAGATCGACAAGGACAAGAAGGCCATGCAGTACGGCCTGTCGATCAGCGACCTGTCGCCGCTGACGGACCAGGAGAAGCTGGGCGAGGCGATGAAGGAGCTGCAGCGGGCGGTGGCCGGTGGCGACACCAGCGCCGCTCAGTCGGCGGCCCAGGCGGCACTGGGCTTCGGTCGAAACCTGTATGCCAGCGGCAAGGACTACAACGGCCTGTACGACCAGGTAACCGGGCTCATCGACGGCATGAAGGTGGGTGACCTGGACAAGGAGGACGGCACGAGCATGGGCCAACTGGCCGATGCAATCGAAGCGCTGCCGGACAACTTCAGCCGTGCCGTGTTCGACCTGGTGGTGAACAAGGACGCGCAATCGCAGACCACCACAGCAGTGCAGCAGGGCAATGCGCTGCTCACCGAGCAGAACCAGCTGCTGCGGGATCTGCTGGCCGCCACCACTCAGGGCGTTCGCACGTCCAGCAGCAGCGCGCTGCGCAACTCTCTCAACGCTGTATACGCGAGGTAATCCGTAATGCTGGCAAGGAAACTCACGCTGGTTGAAATCGGCGTGGGCGCGCTGCCGTCCCCGTCTCCGGCGGCGCCGCGCTACTCGACCTGGTTCCCGGTGGCCTATCGGCCGCCGGAGGTGCCGCCGGTGGACGGGGTTGTCCCCAACCCCGTGGCCGATGGTGTGCTGATCGAATGGAACCCGGTCGACCAGGCCGGGGTGATCTACGTGATCGAGCGCGGGCCGAGCCCGCAGGGGCCGTGGACGGAGATTTACCGGACCGTCGAAACCCGCTATCTCTACAGCGACGGCAGCGGCACGAAGTGGTGGTTTCGGATCACTCCCACGGTGCGCGGGAAGCCGGGCTCGGGCTCGGTGGTGGAGGCTACGCCGTCGCCGACCACGAGCGACCTGATCGAGCAGCAGCAGCGGTTGGCCAAGGAGATTGCCGACCGCATCGAGGGGGACGCAATCGAGGCCGCTGCCCGGGCCGATGGGCTGGCCGATGCTGCACGCGATCTGATGGCCGAGGCGGCGCTGCGACAGCAGGGCGTGTCGGACGCCATGGAAGCAATCACCCAGGAGGCGCAGCACCGAGCAGACGGCGACCTCAACGAACGACTGGCGCGCGAGGCCGCCATCACGCTGGAGGCCGAAACCCGCCAGAGCGACGTTGAATCGCTGTCGCGCGCGCTGTCGGAGATCGTGGCCGGCAGCGGCACGCAGTTCGATAGCCGGAAAATCTGGTACTTCGACACAACGGCCGAGGGCTGGACCGGCAACGGGTCCGATCCCACTGTTATCGACGGCTGGCTGCGGCCGGCCAATGGCACCGAGGCACCATGGGTGCAGTCGCCGCCGGCGTTGGAGATCGACGGCAGCGCCTATCGCTTCGCCAAGCTGCGCGTGAAGCGAGTGGGCACGCCGGTGTGGAATGGCTATCTGCAGTGGATCACGGCCGATGACCAGAACTGGGACGTTGACAAGCGGGCGCCGATCCCCCAGCCCCTGTGGGATGACCATGGTGTGGCCACGGTCGACGTGGCGGACATTGCCTGGTGGCCGGGCGAGGTGGATGCAGTCCGCCTGCAGTTCGGCGATGAGCAGGCGGTGGCCAACTACTTCATGGTGGACTGGGTGGCCCTTGGCCGCCCGACGCCCGGCGCCGGCGTCGCGCTGGTGCAAGAAGAGGCGCGGGCCCGAGTTACAGGGGACGTAGCAGAGGCAAGCAAGCGGGAGAGCCTGGCGGCCCAGCTACGCGGGGACTACGAGGGAACAGACCTCTCCCAGGTCGTCACCGGCTTGTTCGCGTCCGAAAGGGACGCGCGGGTCAGCGCCGATGAGGCTGCGGTGACCGCAATCGAGATCCTGCAGGCCCGGATGCCGGTTGGCGATGGGCCGCTGGCAACGGAGGCCAGCGTCACCGAGGAACGCCAGGCGCGCGCAGACGGCGACAGCGCCAACGCCGAGGCCATTCGGCTGGTCAAGGCACGCATGCCCGATGGCGAAGGCCTGGTGGCGTCTGTGGAAGCGCTGGAGACGGTCAGCGCCCGGGTTGAGGAAACAGAAGACGGACTGCGTGCAGTGGGCGAGCGCGTCACTTCGATGACGGCGCAGCTGGAGGGGGATCACGCCGGTGATGAGGACACCTTCTCTGGCGACTTGGACGTGTTCGCCGGCAGCAAAACGGTCTACACGGTCATTGCCGAGGGTGATCTCGCCAACGCTGAGGCCGTTGTGCGGCTCGATGCCAATGTCGGGCAGTTCAAGGCGCTCACGACCCAGCAACTGCAGGCGATGGCCACCGACGTGTCGGCACAGGCGCAGCGGATCGACACCGTGCAGGTTGAGCTGGAAGGGAAAGCATCGGCCGAAGCCGTCTCGCAGTTGCGGTCATCGGTCGAGCAGAACGCCGACGGCATCGAGGCGGTCGCCGAGTCACTGCAGGGCGTGCGCGTCGACCTGGACGGCAAGGCCAGCGCCCAGGTAGTGCAGGGCATGGAGGCCCGGGTGGTGCAGACCGAGGGTGGCTTGGCGCAGGTGCTGGCCAAGGCATTCCTGCACCTGATCGCCGATGGCGGCAACGGCCCATTGGTCGGCGGTATGGAACTGGGCAACGACGGCAACGTGGTCAGCCTGCGTTTCCTGACCAACAGCATGGAGATCGTGGCACCGAACGGCGCTGCCGAGGGCATGGAGTGGCGCAACGGCTACCTGCGTGTCTGGAAGGGGGCAGCTCAGAGAATCATCGGTCCCGGCTTCGGTGCCAACGGTGACAACCTCATCGACTACTTTGGCCCCAACGTGGGCGCGGCCGCAGCGTCGAAGACCAACGCCATGATGTGGATGGACGCCAACGGCAGCGCCTACTTCGGTGGCCAGCTGTCGGCAGGCGTGCTGCGCAACGCGGTCCAGACCACCACAACGCAGACCATCGGAACCGAGCTGGTGAATGGACCGTTTGCGACCAACGGCCGCGTGCGAACGGTGACCGTGAGCTTTACGCGTCGGCATGAACGAGTGCAGACCTCGTTGGGCCCGTCCGGTTTCGTAGCAGGGGCGGGTCAGAACACAGCCCGCGTCGACATTTACCGCAAGGTCGGCAACAACGCCGAAACGCTGTGGCAGGTACTGAACGTCGGAGGCTCGGTGAACATCATGAACGAGCCGGACACATCCGACCGCGCCGTATCGAACTGGGGTGGATCGTTCACCGTGAACGACACAAGCCCCAGCTCGGAAACCATGCAGTACCGCGCCGTCATCACTGGGTTCACCGCCCAGGATGTGACGCACACGTCTGGCACGTTCCAGCAGCAGACCATCACTCAAAGCCTATCGATGATTTCGGTAGAAATGTAACGGAGCAGATATGGCACTTCGACACATCGACATTGATACCCCACAGCCGAATGGCCGCTTCGGTGAGCCGACACGGTCGGCCAACATCAAGCACAACGCCAACATCACCGAGACAGAAGAGCGGTTGGAGGCGCTGGAGAGTGGCACAGCTGGAACGGGTACGCGCCTGGACGAGGAGATAGCTGCGCGCGCTGCGGCCGATGCTGCCTTAGCTGGACGAATCGACTCAGAGCACGCACTTATCACGCAGGAAACCGCTGATCGCATCACGGCAGTGCAGGCTGAGGCAACGGCGCGTGCCAATGCTGATGCTTTGTTGTCGGCGCGCATCCTCGGCAAGAATCGCCTCATCAATGGCAACTTCGACATCTACCAGCGGGGCAATCCCGGCACCATCACGAACACGGCGGCCTACACGGCGGACCGTTGGATTTGTTCGTCTGCTGGCGCTGGCGCGACAAGTAACTGGGGGCTCGGAGGAACCACCCCGGGCGAGATTCCAGATTCCACCCGGTTCCTCGGCTTCAATGTTGTGGCGGGCGTCACGTCAGCCTGGGTGGGCCAATGGATTGAAGGCGTGCATACGTTCGCAGGTGGAAAGGCCACGGTATCTTTCTGGATGCGTAGTGGTGTGGCTGGCAAGAAAGTGGGCCTGCTGATCCAACAGCATTTTGGCATTGGCGGTTCTACGATGGTCGAGGTGCAAGCTAGCTCCGTCATCACCCTCACGACGAATTTCACAAAGTACACGGCCACCTTTGACGTGCCTTCAATTGCCGGGAAGTCTGTGGGTGGCAACAACGCTTTGCTACTGACGTTCTTCTACGCTGACGACCGATCGACCATGTTCGGTGGGCAGCTGATCGGGCAAACCGGTCTGTTTGAGTTGGCGCAAGTGCAAATGGAACGTGGCGACAAGGCGACGGATTTTGATTGGCGCCCGGTGGGCGACGAGTTGCTGCTTTGCCAGCGCTATTTCAGCAAGTCATACGCCTTCGCCACTAAGCCGGGGACCGGCAACGCAGATCCGGGCCGCATTTCCACGGGTATCCAAATTTCCGGCGCCAACTCGCCAAGTTTCACCGCACATCCTGTCCGATTCCCGGTCACGATGCGGGTAGCGCCTGCAGTTACGGTCTATGGTGCCGTGTCCGGCAACCCTAACAAGGTCACTATGTCGGATAACGCTGACACCACAGGTGTCGCAACCGTTCGAGGGATCAGTGAAGGTGGCTGCGAAGTCAACTGGGTTAACAACGCGGGCACCTTTGGTGGTTGGTTCCACTACGCGGCGAATTCGGAGTTCTGACTATGTACCAGCTAACTGAAGATCCAAACATCATTCTGTGCCTCACTACCGGCGCACACGTCCCACGTGGCAATCCACTTTGGGATGACTATGAACTCTGGCTGGAAGATGACAACACGCCGCTGCCGTGGGTGCCGGTCAAGTCGCTGGATGAACTGAAGGCTGATCTGGTTGCTGCCGCAACGGCCGAACGCTGGGAACGCGAGACGGGCGGTATCCTGATCGGCGGCGTGCAGGTTGGCACCGGACTTGATGACCAGAACCGTCTGAGCGGCGTTCTCTCGGCCATCCAACTCGGCGGGCTGGAATCGGTGGACTTCAAGGCGCAAAGCGGATGGGTGCAGCTGACTGCGCCGGAGCTGCAGGGAATCGCCCTGGCCATCTCCGCTCACGTGCAGGCCTGCTTCACCGCCGAGCGCGCGCACCATGAAGCAATTGAGCAGTTGCAGACGCAGGCTGAGGTGGATGCCTACGACGTGATGGCAAGGTGGCCATCGGGATCTGGCCTTGGACACGAAAGCCCCCCTGTCGCTGAATTGGGCGTGGGCTGACACCCACTGCACCCATCACGCTGCCACAACGCGGCCTGCGGCCAGATTGCGGCCATGTGCTATTCCGCCCAAATCGAAGCCGCCTACCAGAAGCTGGTCCGCATGACCGGTGCCACCGTGTCGCTGCAGGAATTCGCCGCGCTCTACGCCCATGACCCGGGCAAGAAGCGGCCCAAGACCCCGAAGGCGATGGACGACGCATTCCGGGCCGGCACCAGCGCGGCAGAGCGGGCCGTGTGGGCGGAGATCCAGCAGTGGAACCAGGCCGAGGCCGCCATTCTGGAGCAGGAGCTTTTCGCCAACCGCAAGCGGCTGGCCGATGCGGAGCGATCGCTGCAGGTCAAGGAGACGAAGAAGGCCCGGGAAGACGTGCGCATCGCTGGGAACAAGATCGAGCGCGCGATGGGCAAGCTGGCCGACCTCAAGCGCGCCGAGGGCAAGGACCGGGATAGCCGGATCTTCCCCGGGGTCTACGCACCGGTGATTGTCTCCGACGGCGGCAAGTTGACGATCAAGCCGATGCGCTACCAGTGCCGCCTGGCCGGGAAGCCGGCGAACTACGACCAGCGATTCCCCGGCACCTACAACGCCCGCCGCGACAGCCTGGAGAAGTTCTGGGCGCCGGCCTTCGGCCACACCCACGGTTTGATGGTGGTCGATACCTTCTACGAGAACGTGGAGGGTCCGGACGGCAAGAACCAGGTGGTGCAGTTCACCCCGCGCACGCGCGAGCCGATGCTGGTGGCCTGCCTGTGGTCGCACTGGTTGGATCCGGCCGGCAAGGAGCCGGATCTGCTGTCGTTTGCCGCGATCACAGACCATCCGGAACCCGAGGTGGCCGCCGCTGGCCACGACCGGACTATCATCAACATCAGGCCCGAACACGTTCATGCCTGGCTGAGCCCGGATCCGACAGACCTAGCCGCGCTGTACCGGATCTTCGACGACAAGCGGCACCCATTCTATGAGCACCGGGTGGCGGCCTGAGGATTCATCTACTGGTCTTGCCCGCGGTTGGGTCCGGGTCCGGCCGTTCGTAGTCCTCGGGTTTGGCCTTTGGGCCGTCCCCGTCATCTGGCATGTCGTGTTCTTTCCACCTAGCCTTTTCATTGCGACGCACGTCAGGTGTATGGGCCTTTGATGCGTCGTCAACGTCGGTCGTGGGGTTCAACGGCAGTTCTTCCTGCAGCCTTTTCTCGCTCATTGTCTGTGCTCCGGAAGAGGGGAGGCCAGCATCTGCTGTGTCGCGCTGCTTCGCTTCCGCTATTGGCGAAAAGTGGCGGCGTAGCGGTCGCTACGCCGCCATGCAGGTTCACGCTGCTTGGGCAGCCTTCTGGTTGCCGCCGCCCTTGGCGATCATGGTCAGCTTTTCGTCCGTCGCCTTTTCTTCTTCGAGCGTTTCGAGAAGGAGGGGGAGAGCATCCTTGTAGCCCAGCTGCTTGGCCAGTGCGGCAATCGTGCCGTAGGAAGCTATTTCGTAGTGTTCAACCTTCTGTGCGCCGCCAATGAGCGCTGCATCGCGCACTGGGCCCTTCTCAATACTGTCAATAACTTCCTTACCTTCTTCGACCAGGCCTTCCATAGCCGCGCACTTGATGCGCTTCAGGCGGATCCCCAAGACGTCGACTACCTGGTCGATGCGCTCGATCTGGCCTTGGGTTTCTTCCAGATGCGTTTCGAACGCCGCAGCGAGGTCGGGATTCTCAGCAGCTCGCGCCAATCGTGGCAGCGCTTTGGTGAGTTGCTTCTCTGCGCTGTAGATATCGGACAACTCGTGGATGAAAAGTTCTTCGACAGTCTTGATCGCCATTGTTTGCTTCTCCTACCGGAAGGGAAGCGACAGGCTATTCAATGGAGTGTTACGCGAGTTGCACGTTGCGTGATCCGAACGTGAGGTCGCTTAGGTAAGGTTTTCCCGCATGCTGCATGGATGATGCCCTCATCTTGTGACGAAGGTCCGAATTCAGCAACACGCCAAACTGAAGCGTTTTGGATTCATCGCGCACCTCACGCGGAAGTTCCCCCCTTGCTTGCTACGGTATGAGTTCGTCAAGGAGGTGCGTGGAGGTGCGTAATGCCCATCAGGGCTGTTGTGTATGCAAGTGAAGCGGGCCCGGCAATCGCCGGCGATAAGTTGGGACTTGGTAGTGGAAAGCTGGACGCCGTCGTAGACGATGCGTGCCGGTTCAACCGTGACGCGGGAGTCACCGGTGTTCTGCTCTTTGATGGAGGGCGTTTTCTTCAGTACCTCGAGGGACCAGAGGACGGGCTGTTGGTAGCGTATTCACGCGTTCTCGGAGCCAGCAGCCACTCCGCGCTGGTTGAATTGCAGCGGGGCAGGGCGGGCCAGCGACGCCTTCCCTTCTGGCCGATGCGCTGGCTTCCAGTAGAAGCGGACCAACTGCGGGCCCTTGCTCACGCGGATTGGAATGGGTTCAAGCAGCGTGGTGACGCCCAAGCGATGAACGCGACAGGCATGGATCTTCTACTAGCGCATGTTGAGCCTTACGCGTCAGTGGCGTAACGGTCTATGGCGCACCCGGGCTCTTGCTAGCCGTCACGGCAGAGCTCGCCTTCCTCAAAGACTTCGGCTTAGTAGGCTTTTGCCGACCCTCGATCTTCGGGCCAGGTCGATGTTTCACTTTCGGGCTGGTCACGTCGCCGCCGTTCTGGGTGTTGACTCCGTACCTGCCCTGGGTGTTGTTAGCGCTCATGAAGAAGCTCTCCTGGAAGAGGGTCTAATCATGGGCCGCCCAAAGTGGGCAACCAATGCATCGGATGTATTTGGCCAGTGAGATCAAGTGAAGTCCCACTCGAAGGGGGCCGCAAGAGTTAGCTGCGTGTCGACAAATACCGCGGAACTATCCACGGGTCTGCGACGCGCCCCAGCCGGGCCAATGCACTGCTGCAGCTATCGTTGCCAGACCTTGGGTGGGGCGGTCGTCTATGAGCAACTGCAGAGAGATTGATTTTATGCTGCGGGAGCTGGAGGCTCAGCTCCCGCAGTGGGCGGAAAGGTACACAGAGGATGAGTTCATCGCCATGCTGAGCAAGGCGCTGGACTACATCTCCCTGAGTGCAGCCAGTTCTGCGCGATTCCATTGCATCAAGCGCACAGGATGCTTGCCTCCGCAGAGCGGAGAGGAAATTTGGGAGGGTCGCTACGGGAAGCAGCGGCCCTGATCATGGATCTTTGGGTAAAGGTCTGCACGCATCTTCCAGTTGCACGCTGATTTCGGTCAGCTTCTGCTGGAGCGCTGATGTAAATCCATAGCTTTCTTTTGATGCGTGGGTGTCAACTATGCTCGGGAGCAACAGCTGCCACGCCTGAGCCAATTGATTCGGATTGCCGCCAATTGCCATGACTAGTCGGAGCGCGTACTCCATGCCCTTCAGCTGCCCCCTGCAGGTCTCCAGCTGAGTTTCGCAGGCGCGCAGTCTTTCCTCGAATGCCAGATGTTCGGTGTTCATGGGGCACAGTCCGGTTTCGAACCCACAGGATAAGGTCACAAGGATGAAGGGGGCGCCACGCGGCAGTTGAACCTTCGAAGAGAAATCTGAATCCGGTGCTGTAGACCCGACCAAGGCACCGATACAAATCCAGACAGACCGCCAGGGTGTTCGCAGGATCTGCGACAGGCGACCGTATCCTTCCGGCCATGCTTCCCTCGCACGGCTACCAAGGCTTCCGATCAGCACCACCCCCCTGTGGATGGGTCCTGCTAAGGGACACCTGGGTGCTTTGGTGGAGTGGCCGGCAGATCGCCCAGGTTTCGCCGGCGAAGGAGCGCGGGGTGCGCGTGCACCTCGATGCCCGGAAGATGTGGCAGACCAAGGATGTATGGGCGGCGAGCGTCGACCAGGGCAAGCGCTACGCCGAGCGGTGGTGCGCGGCCAGGCTCTACCCAGAGATGCGGCTGCGAGCCGCTGTGGCTCGGATGGTGGACGACTCCCCGAGGGAACCCCTACCGCCGCTGCCTGGCCTGCCGCCGACACCCGAACAGCTGCAGCAGGCCCGGCGTCTGGCCGAGGCGGGGGCGAAGGAGCTGGAGCGGGTCAAGGAAGCGCTGGCGCCAATCCGTCCGCCAGCGGTGACGAAGCCCAGGGCGAAGGACCCCCTGAAGGCTTGGGTGAGGGCGGGGCGCCACCAGATGGGCCGCACCGTCTGAGCGCAGAGCCTCCAGAAAACTCGCCATCGAGCCCTTGCGCTGCAATGGCCCGCAGGCCCATGCTCCAGAAATGAAGTCAAAGCAAGTCTTTGATTCGCATCCAGAGTCAGGCAGACTTCTAAGCCGTCTGACGACTAGCTACCCAGCGTAGGTCGTGGCAACTGCGGGGCTTCCACGGGGAAGGTTGCGCCTTCGATCTTGACCAGTCCTGGCGTCAAGTTTCGGTCCTGGAAGATTGTCTGTGGCTTCCCCCAATACAACGACAGCAAGCTCTCCGTTGTGGAATGAAGAGAGGTCAGCTGCGCAGTGCCGGGCGCTGTGTAGACGAAGATCCAATCACCAGCATTGAGGAACGTGTTGCCCAACCAGAAGAAATGGTCGCGCAGTGGCAAGTTTGCCCCGTTCAGTTGCGCCTTGAGTGCAACAATCAAGCTGTAGGAAGCGAGGTTGACGCTCGAGTTTGCCCGAAGCACCACTCGTTCAAGGTTCGGGACGCCGGCATCGTACACACCGATGATGCTGATGTCTTCGAATCCGCTCATTTTTCGCTCCCTTTCAAATTCGGAATCAGCCATCCCCCAATGATCAATGCAACGGCGATCGCCAAGCATACGATCGCAAGCTTCTCCGAACCGGATTTGTAACCATCCACGGCAACGCCGACCAAGATTGTCGCGCCAGTCATGCCCAGGCTGGAAAAGGCATGACTCCTTTTCATCGCGAGCAGCTCAGACCTAAGGCGCGCGTTATCTTCGCGGACCGCTGAGAGATCTGTTGACAACTTCTCGTTTGCCGTCTGAGCGCGCGTCGTTGATTGCTTGGCTGCGCGTAGCTGGTCCTGAAAACTAATCAATGCCCCCTGCACAAATTGCGCGGATACTTCTCCGCCCAAAGCCTTCGGTCTGCTTTCAACAATTCCGTTAACAGCGTTCAGGAGGCCAGCCAGAGGCTCCGCTTCGACGCTTGTTATAATTTCTGGGCCAGCGGTTTGGCCTCCGCCCGGGTTGTGGGGAGTTGGGACGTCGCTGTCATTGGGTAACGTCATTGATCTTGCCTGCGGCGGCTTGGGCGGATGCTATCCCACAAGTCGGGCTGATGAATAGAATAAGAAGCACGGTCAGACTGCCCTGGGCGCCATGAAGTGGCACACCTTTGGCACAGTTCGCCCCGAAAGCCTTGCCGTACACGTCCGCGTCGCCCCCCTCCTAAGGGGAAGGTCGCCCGTTCGAATCGGGCCGGGGTCACCAGAATCAAGGGCCTGGGTGCACGTCACCTGCTGCGGCTGCTCTGGTTCGGCCAGCGGTACGGCGGGACGATATCCCTGTGCACCGACGTCGCCCCCACGGTTGGAGCGCCCAACCTCCAGGAAACTCCGACCTGTCCCCCTGCGGCCCAGGGCCAGCCTGCCTGCGCCAGCAAACAATTCAATGCAAGTCTTTGATTTGGTTCCATAGCCAAGCAGGTTTTCAAGCCGCCGAACTATAAGTCTTGCTCACACCTGGCTATTTCGTCGTCGGCCGGGACTGGTCTCCCGAGGTCGAGGCATCCAGTTCCCGTTGAACATTGTCATTCCGGATACTGTCGATGGCCCGCTGCTGGCTCTCCAGCAATGCCTCACATCGCTGCAATTCCGATCGCACCAAGTCGATTTTTCCATGTTCCGCCATGGCAGCCGCTCTTATAGCTGCGGCCTCCCGTAGGGGCGCAACCAGTGGTAACCAAGTCTTGTAGCGAGCAGGTTCGGTCGCAGTCAAAGAATATGCCTGACCATGCAGCCACAATGCCGCAGTCTGCGCGCCATTTCCCAGGTTCTTGAACTGCTCGGCAGAAGCCGGTCGGCCGGCCTCTCGCTCGTGAGTGGCCAGGAAATCCCACCAGCCAGCGCAGTTGGCATAGTACTTGGCTGATTCAACCGCTTCGGCAGCGACGACGGCAATCTCTTTCTGGGTAACCCCGGCGGTAGCCGGCGGAGCGGCGTCCTGGCCGAGCATCAGTAGCAGTCCAAGCAGATCCATGCCGCTCACGAATGTAACCTCAAGGGCCCTCTGAGCCTCAAATCTATAGAGCTCTGGCAGGCCGTGCAAACCTGCAAACTCCTGGGGGAGGGGAAGGGTGAGCCATCTCAGGCGTTCGTCGCCCGAACGCCTCCACTTCACCAACGTCGAGGCAAATGGCACAGCTTTGGCGCAGTTCCTTCTGGAGCCATTGCTAGATATAGCCGAGTCGCCCCCCCTCCTAACGGGAAGGTCGCCCGTTCGAATCGGGCTGGGGTCACCATCCACGTCGGGCGCATCGACGCGCGCCCGCTACACTGCCGGCACCATGGATCATCTCGTGCAGCCCGTCTTTCCTACGCACTTCGCGGTCATCGCCGGCTGGCTCGACTCGCCTGCGGCGACCCTGCGCTGGGCCGGCCCCGGTGTGCCATTTCCCTTGCCTGCCGATGCCTTCGCCGCTGCGTTGGCGTTGCCTGCGCGCCCGGGCTGGGCACTGCTGGATGGCGACGGCACCTGCGTTGGCTTCGGCCAGTATTGGCGGACGACACCGGGCAGCACCCACCTTGGGCGCATCATCGTGTCGCCACAGGTACGTGGCCGTGGCCTGGGCCGGATACTGATGACCGCACTGTGCGCCGAAGCCGTTCGCCACACCGATGCAGTGCAACTGACATTGAAGGTCTATCGAGACAATCTGGCCGCCGTGGCGCTGTACCGCGAACGTGGCTTCGTCGACATCGAAGACGCATCCACGCCGGAACTGCTGTTCATGGCCCGCCGTACCGCCTGAGCCGCGGAAGAGCGCTCTCCACTCCCGCTGCACATCATCTGCACGCGCTGCTGCAAGCGGACTCGGCAGTCTGGTGCTGTCCCCATCGGTTGCCTAGGAGCGCCCCCCATGAATACCCCCGGCACCCCCAAGCCTTCCTGGCGCCAGCGCAACGTGCTGCTGACCGTTGCCGCCGTACTGCTGGTGATCGTGCTGATCCTGCTTTTCATCCCTTGGTAGCAGCACGGCCGCCGCCAGGTGCGGCGTGATTTCCCCTCCATTTCAATGCCGCCGGTAGCCCATGGCCCGGCGGTTTTTTTGTGCGCGCCCCTGCCGGTCTCCTCGTCCCGGCTCCGAAAATGCGTGACGAATTGCCGGAAAGGGCGGTCCGGCTGCCGGATCCGTGCACGAGCCCCCGGAGGCCGGTTGCTACAACTGTGCTCGCGGGGCCGGCGCCAAATTCAGCAAACTTAAATGTGACGTGCATCACACAATTGTTTTTATTGTGTTATCTTCGTCACAGTTTTGCGCACCTGACCAACAGGGTCCAGGGATGGTTGTAGTCGCCACGGAGCCGGCAGACACGCATTCGTACGCGTCTCCGGGTCCGGGAAAACCATCCCCGGCAACCCACTGAACAGCGGCTCCCCTGCGGGGCCGATGACGGGGAAAAAACCAACATGTGGCAGTCGACGACGTCGCGCATCAGCGCGGGCGGTGAATCCGTTCATCCTGAAAAAAGTGCACACCCCGGCCGGGCCGGACGATGGCTGGCCGCCGGCCTGCTGTTGCTGCTCTCCTTGATGCTGCCATCGTCGGCTTGGGCCGCGGCCTACGCGACCGGCGGCACCAGCCCATACCGCAACACGGTGCTGTGGCTGACGTGGGGTGGAGGCTCGGCGCTGGGCACGCACGGGGTGACGCTGAACAATGGCGATACCTCGTCGATCTCCATGCCCGTTGCCTCCGGCATCGACCTCAACGTCAGCTGCAGCCTGGCCAACATCAGCGGTGGTGGCATCCTGCAGAGCTACCGTCCCGGCAACTTCAGCGGCGACAGCCTGGATGACCTGTACAACGTCGTTGGCGCTGGCGGTGCCAACCAGCTGATCGCGGGCATCTCGCGCAGCACCGGCACATCCTCTTTCGAAATCAACTGCGTCTCGACGCTGGGCGGTGCGCCCTATCGTCTGCGCGGCGTGGTGATGGCCGACGCCGAGTCGATCAACAACAGCGGCGAGTTCGTCGAAGCCAGTGCACTGGGCACCTGGAACGTGGTGGAGATGCGCAAGAACCTTGGCGCAGGTGCCTACAACGTGACCAAGTCCAGCAGCGGCGGCAACAGCGTGATCCGCTTCGGGCCGGGCAACGACAACAACACCGCTGCGGTCACCTTCCTCAATTTCGACAATGCCGCGCATGCGCCGGGCAACCTCGCGGTGAACATGGGCTTCTCGATGCGCGGCGGCGGCACCACCGCCATCGCCATCGGCCTGCTGGTGCCCTACGCCGACTTCGGCGATGCACCGCAGAGTTATGGCGACGCCATGCACGTGGTGGACGACCTTCAGTTCCGCCCCGATGGCCTGCCGGTCAATGCCACCCCCACCAACATCAACACCGCCGGCTATACACCGGGTGGCCTGGCACCGCCGCTGACCGACTTCCTCGGCACCGTGGGCCCGGATACCGAGCAGAAGAGCAGCTACAGCGCCGATGCGAAGGGTGACGACAACTTCCCCGCAGGCAATCCCAACGAAGAAAACGCCTGGCCGGCGAGCTACGTGCTGACGGTGATGCAGGCCGGCACCCAGATCAGCCAACCGGTGGCGTGCGTGGGCAACGGCAGCGTGGCCGGCTGGATCGACTTCAACCGCAACGGCACCTTCGACCCGGGCGAGCGCAGCAACATCGCTGCCTGTAGTGGCGGCGGGGCCAATCTGAGCTGGACCGTCCCCGCGCAGGTAAGCGCCGGTAGCAGTTACGTGCGCCTGCGCTATGCGACCAATGCGGCGCAGATCCAGCAACCGACCGGCGTGGCCGATGACGGTGAAGTGGAAGACCATCTGATCACCATCACCGCACCGGCGCTGAAGGTGGTGAAGGGCAACAATGCCACCGGCGGCATCTGGAACTACGGCCAGACCGGTACCCAGTACACGCTGACGATCAGCAACACCACCAACGTGCCGACCGGCAATCCGCCGAACGTGCCGGCGGGTGTCATCACTGTGCGCGACCAGTTGCCGGCAGGGATCGTGCCGAACTGGACCGGTACCCTCAGCAGTGGCAGCTGGAGCTGTACGGCGAGCGGCCAGGCGGTGACCTGCACCAGCAGCCAGGTACTGTCGGCAGCCGGCACCGCCGGTGACAGCAGCAGCTTCACCCTGCCGGTGACCGTGTCCGCATTGGCAAGCGGCCTGTTGCGCAACCACGCCAGCGTCGGCGGTGGCTACGATCCGTTCAATGGTGGCAATCCGCCCGCACCGGGCGAGGCCTGTACCGATGCCAACCATTGCACCCGCAGCGATGTGACCGTTCCGGTTACACGGGTGAGCTACGCGAAACGCTCCAACATCACCGGTCCGGTGGCGGTGGGGGCGACGGTGAGCTACACCGTCGATGTCACCATTGCCGACGGCAACAGCCGCGACGTGCTGACCCTGACCGATACCCTCGGCACCGGCCTGGACTTCGCCAGCGTGACCAATGCCGGCGCCTTTACCTGCAATGCCGCCAATCCGCTGGTGTGCACGCTGCCAGCGGGCACCGTGCCGGGCACCTACAGCCTGACCTATGCGGCCACCGTCAACGCACAGGCCAGTGGCCAGGTGGTCAACACGGTGGTGGGTACCGGTACCGACACTCCCACCTGCAGCAGCAACTGCACCACCACCACGCCGGTGGCGGCGCCGCGCATCTCGGTGTCCAAGGCCAGCGCCACGGCCGGCCCGGTCGCGGTGGGCGACAGCGTTGCCTACACGGTGAGCGTGGTCGTGGCCGATGCGCGCACCACCGCTGCCGTCACATTGACCGATACCCTGGGCACTGGCCTGGACTTCGGCAGCATGACCAATGCCGGCGGCTTCATCTGCGTGCCCGGCAATCCGCTGGTGTGCACGCTGCCCGCCGGCACCGTGCCCGGCAGCTACGCGTTCTCCTATACCGGCATCGTCAACGCACAGGCGGTTGGCCAGGTGCGCAATGCCGTAGTGCCGAGCGGTCCGGACAATCCGTCGTGCGTCGGCAGCTGTGATACCACTACGCCACTGGCCAGCCCGCAGGTGAGCTACGCCAAGCTGGCCTCCACCGGTGGACCGGTACGGGTGGGCGACAGCATCGGCTACACGCTCAGCGTGACCGTTGCGCGTTCGCGCACCACCGATGTGGTCACCCTGACCGATACGCTGGGCAGCGGCCTGGACTTCAGCAGCGTGACCAGCGCGGGCATCTTCACCTGCAATGCCGCCAATCCGCTGGTGTGCACGCTGCCTGCAGGGACGGTGCCGGGCACCTACAGCCTGAGCTACTCCGCCACGGTCAATGCGCAGGCCAGTGGCACGGTGCGCAATGCCGTGCTCGGCACCGGCACCGACACGCCCTCGTGCACGACCAACTGCGATACCACCACGCCGGTGGCGACGCCGGGCGTGAGCTATGCCAAGTCGGTGAACAGTGCCGGCCCCGTGTCGGTGGGTGACAGCTTGGCCTACACCTTGACCACGGTGGTGACCAACTCGCGCACCACCGACGTGGTGACGCTGACCGATACGCTGGGCAGCGGCCTCGATTTCGGCAGCGTGACCAGTGCCGGCGCCTACACCTGCAACGC